>Ga0334895_1000777_pt1 | contig 38625 bp, 32 predicted proteins | sample GraSluR3_MG_7_FD_207229 | JGI IMG/M metagenome (GOLD analysis project Ga0334895, IMG submission 207229) | Sludge microbial communities from methane-producing bioreactor in Wageningen University, Netherlands - Granular Sludge_31_05-R3 | ecosystem: Engineered > Bioreactor > Anaerobic >... | reverse complement strand
TACCCATCTTCTCATGATCGGGATCCCATTCCCTTATGTCATACTTTGCAGGATAGTTGTTCCATGAAACCATGTTTATTTCTTTTTTCCATCCTCGTGGAGACTCACTTATCTCTCCAAGCCTGTCTGTTATTTCAAATTTGATTTCTGCCATGAATTTGCTACCTCCTGTTAAATTTATTACTTAAATTATTATATCAGCTAATTGCTCAACAAGGTATTATATCTAGAAGATTTTTGTTATAATCAAATTACTCTAGGAAAGCGGTGATCTGATTGAATGGACTCATATTGAAACTAATTGCTCTATCCACCATGATAATTGACCATTATGGTGCAATTTTTCAGCCTTCGGAGATGACATTCAGAATGATTGGAAGGCTGGCCTTTCCAATATATTGTTTTCTGTTGGTCGAAGGATTTTTACATACAAGCAATGTAAAAAAGTATGCCTCTCGATTGTTTGCTTTTGCTGTTATATCTGAATTACCCTTTGATTATGCTTTTTACGGGGGACTTCACTGGGGGCATCAGAATATTTTCTTCACCCTCTTTATTGGACTTGTGGCTATGTATTTCATCGATAGAGAGGATGTGCAGGAAAATGCAACTCCATTAATAGCTGTTGGAGCTGCAGCTGCAGCAACATTCCTGGCAACTGATTACAGCTTCATCGGTATTATTTACATTCTTGTATTCTATTACAGCAGGAATCTACCAGCAATCAGAAGGATGAGTCTAGTTGCAGGCATGGTGTTTTTAACAAACCTGGTTTCAACGGGATGGATCCAACAGTATTCACTTTTGTCCCTTCCTATACTTCTGACCTACAATAACAAACCTGGCCCAAGGATCAAGCCTCTTCAATATGCTTTCTATTGGGCATATCCTCTTCATCTTGCCCTATTTGCAGCAATTAAATTGGGATATGTGAATCTATAGCATCATCCTCCTCCAATAGGCTGTAAAAGAAGTATTTCATCTCCCTCCTTGAGGCTCTTGTCCAGGGAGGCTTTTTCTTTGTTCACCAATACAGTCAAACCCTGAATTTCTATTGAATTCATATTCTCCAGGTACTCAATTACCTCCATTACAGTTGCATCCCCATGGATATGCAGCTCTGTAGGGGCTTCAATATCAATAACTCCCATGAATTTTAGCTTCACCTTCATATTGACACCTCAATTCTCATTAAGATGCAATGGACTTTCCAGCCCATTGCATCTAGTTTACCACAACTCTAAATATTACATCCAGTCAGTGAAGTCAATCTCCATGCCCATTGCCTTGGCAACTCCCTTTCCGTATTCCGGGTCGGCGTGGAAACAGTTCTTGATATGTCTAAGCTTTATCATCTCTTCAGAATCGCCCATATTTCTCGCGGTATTTTCAAAAAGAACCTTCTTCTGCTGATCGTTCATGAGGTTAAAAAGCTTTCCTGGCTGTGTGTAGTAGTCATCGTCATCTTCACGGAAATTCCAACGTGAAATATTTCCATCAGCCTTCTCCTCAGGAAGCTCATGCTCCTTGTATTCAGTCCAGTTACCATAGCTGTTTGGCTCGTAATGCAATTCGGAGCCAAGGTTGCCATCAACTCTCATCATCCCATCCCTGTGATATGGATGGACATTCTTTGCATTCTTGGGAGCATTCACTGGTATCTGGTTGTGGTTAACACCAAGTCTGTACCTTTGAGCATCTCCATAGGAGAACAGCCTACCCTGCAACATTCTATCCGGAGAGTATGATATCCCTGGTACAAAGTTTGCTGGATTGAAAGCAGCTTGTTCTATTTCAGCGAAATAGTTCTCAGGGTTTCTGTTAAGCTCAAAATATCCCACCTCAATCAGCGGAAACTCTCCCTTGTACCACACCTTGGTAAGGTCAAACGGGTTATAAGGCATGTTCTCCGCTTCCTCAAGGGTCATAACCTGAATGAACATTGTCCATCTAGGGTAGTCACCTTTTTCGATTGCTTCATAAAGGTCCCTTCCATGGCTTTCCCTATCTTTCCCTACCAGCTCTCCAGCTTCTTCATCGGTCAAATTCCTTATCCCCTGTTGTGTATGGAAATGGAACTTCACCCATACCTTCTCGTTGTCTGCGTTGATCATTGAGTATGTATGTGATCCAAATCCATGCATGTTCCTGTAGGATAATGGAATTCCCCTGTCACTCATTGTAATGGTGACCTGATGGAGAGCTTCCGGTAGTGAAGACCAGAAATCCCAGTTTGTATTAGGACTCCTAAGGTTGGTTCTTGGGTCTCTCTTCACTGCATGATTCAAGTCTGGGAACTTCAGGGGATCCCTAAAAAAGAAGACAGGTGTATTGTTTCCCACCAGATCCCAATTTCCTTCCTCAGTATAATACTTCATTGCAAAGCCTCTTATGTCCCTTTCTGCATCAGCAGCCCCTCTTTCTCCTGCAACCGTCGAAAACCTTACTAGCATCTCAGTCTTCTTTCCAATTTCAGAGAACATTGCAGCCTTAGAGTATTTAGTAATGTCATGGGTAACTGTAAAAACACCGAAAGCTCCTGATCCTTTTGCATGCATTCTTCTTTCAGGTATTACCTCTCTGTCAAAATGAGCCATCTTTTCCATAAACCAAAGATCCTGAAGAACTATTGGTCCCCTTGGACCAACTGTCATTGAATCCTGGTTGTTTGTTACAGGAGATCCAGCAGCAGTTGTCATTCTGGAATCTTTGCCCTTAACATCATTCTTACTGGTTATTTTCTTATCATCCTCTTTCATAACAAACCTCCTTGTCCATTGCCTCTTTGAAAATCATCAAGAAATGTTCTTTACTTTATTACCCTGTTAAATGAACGGTGAAACTGAAGTAGTTCCAATATTAAGGTCTTTCACCTAATTCATTTCTTTACTTATACCCCCCACGGGTGTATAATCTAATGGAACTAACTTTTGGAGGTGTAGCTTGAAAAAACAGAAAAGAAGCAACAATAAAAGCAGCAGTAAATCAAAAAAAGCAAGAGTCATTGAAGCAAAATGCGACAGATCTCCCTTCTGTCCTGTAAAAAGGGTCTGCCCAACCGGTGCAGTTGAAAGGGCTGGCTTTTTTATGGGAAAGGTTGTAATTAACGACGAAAAATGTATTGGTTGCGGAAGATGTATTCAGGTATGTCCACATAACGCAGTTTCATTCTAGGTACTTATGAAGAAGGCTCACCAAAAGGTGAGCCTTCAATTTTCTGTAGAAGTACGACTAAATCATTTTTCTTCAATATACATCCCCGACAGCATAAACCATTGATTCTTCCTGTTATTGGTTGTATCCAGACCTATTTCAAGATTACCAAATACCACCAGGACCTTGAGCTCATCTGATTCCATTACAAAGCTCATTTCTTCAATGCTGGCTTCCACAGGAGCCCTAGCGCCCGGTGGATATCTCTCAACTATATCCTCGAAGAAACCCTCGAAATCACCTTCCAGAATCAGCTCTCCATCAAGCTCAACATTCAACTCAGGATTTCCCTCCTTGGTTGATATCCAAGATATTGAATAGGTTCCTCTCTTTCCTTCTATCTCAGTCCTTACTTCCTCACTTCCATAGTAGTCCCTGAAGCTAACAGCCCAATCATAGTCGTCAATCTCCACAACTCCGGATTGGAGAACGAGATTTGTGCTCAGATATTGACGTGGTATTTCCATATCCGACTCAGGCCAGGTTTTCTTAAAACCAAAGGTATTCTCAAACTCCTTGTCATTATAAATTTCATCATCAAACCAATCAGGTAAATTTTTATTCTCCCTGTAGGAAAGGAAGCTTACAGCATCTGTAATATCCTCCCTGACTTCCCTGCCAGGCTCTGTTGTGGCTGGAACGATTTGTCCATTCTGAAGCATTCCTTCTGATATGAGGACCTTCTCCAGTCGGTTTATCTGATACTTTACTGGTAGAGCATGGTAGCCAACCACCGGAAGTACTGCTATAGCTGCAATGAGACTTCCAACCAGTGCAATTTTCCTGTGTGATTCCTGCTTCATGAAAATCAGGAGCAGTACTGAAATTACAGTGAATATCCATACCATTATAAAATTATACTCAATAGTCTTCAATCCCGTGTCATTAAGCTGAACAATAAGCGCCCATGCTTCAAATGCCAAAATAACAAGGGCAGTGAACGGATAAATCTTCTTGAAAAAGTTAACAAGGCCGTTATCCTGTCTTGTTACCATTATGTGGAGCCAAATCCCCCCAAGGGCATAGCTTGCTGCTATCCCTGAAAGTCTGATAAATGAGGATCCCACTCCGGACATGACCGTTCGAACTGTCCACAACAACAATACCAGCGTTAAGGCAAGCAAAATGGGAACCAGGATGTATCCAAGCAAGACCTGAACAAACCTTGGCTGTTCCTGAAGCTCGTGTCTTCTTGGATCCTCGACATCCTTCCTGAAATCAGGAAAATAGCCAATAAATATACTGAAGGTCATAAATCCCGCTATGACAGCTATATATTGAAATACCTTATTGCTCATGTCGTTATATAATAGGGCCTGAATGGCTCCAGCCACTCCTGAGGCTCCCATCATAAGGACAGCTCCATACAGTGCAGCTACAACGAAGGCCTTGTGGGTCATGAAGAATGACCTTGCAAAATCTGACTCCTTCCTTGGAAATGATGCCAGATAAACAAATACTACCAGACCTATTGCAATTGCAATGGATGCTCTGGACTGTGATATTGAAGAAAGGTAGCGGTACTCCGTATCCAGTCCGATTTCTCCAAACAGATACAAAAGTATAAATGTCACTGCCGTAACTGCAAATCCAAATATGTTAGCAGCTGTAAATGCTTTACTGGTATTGTACCTGCTCTTTGACCAGGTGATTGCCGTTAGGCTCCATATTGCACCCACTGCCATCCCCCATTGCAGAGAATTGAGCAATATGCTGTATTCCCGCTGAATCTCCCAATCCATATGAATTTTAACAATTGATACCAATGCGAACAGAAGAGCATTTCCCATTGCAGAGGGATATGTCTGAAAAGCCTCTGCCGCTCTTCTGAATACTCCTGAAATCGCAGATTTAAAATTGTTCATTCTAAAAACCTCCAGACTAAGTCTGTAATCATTTACACTATATTTATACCCGCATTAAAACATTAACCAGTAAAGAAAATAATCTATTAGAAGTGGTCTCCACTGCTATTTTACTTCTAGAAGCTATATGGTCCATACCAAGTGATGTAGACTCCTGAGTTGTTTGCAACATTAATGAGTGGATACTCCGCTTCCCAAAGACCAATAAATTGGTCCCTTCTTATGCCATCCGGATTAATGTAGTTACCTTCAAGAAAGTGGGGGTATTCATCGTAGAGTCCAAGGTATAGGACCGTCAATTCAACATCAGTCTGTATAAGATCTGCATACCTTTCACTAACTGTTTTTAGCCTCACTGCAATCCCACTAATTACGTCAGAATTTGCAGCCAGCATTTTTTCAAAGCCATCCTCATTAACATATGCATATATTCTGGTTATCCTATTATCGCTGGTTCTTTGTACATCGTATCCCTCAAAATCAATCAGGGTACCTTCGGCACTTATTGAAGGCAGATTCTGTATAAGGTCGTCAAAAACATCGCTTTCCGACATTCCTTTGAAAAGAGACAGATAGTTGGAATGATTCCTATCAGAAATCACTCCATCCTTGACTGATGACACTGAAAACATTATTCTTGTCCCTTCCTTATACTCACCCAAGGGAATGTTAATTTCATTTCTGTATTGCCATCTATCGCTTCCATTTTCATTTAAAACCTTCTGGAAGTTTTCTCCACCGTCAACAGACTTAAAGATCAGGAAATAATCCGCATCCATCCAGTCCCAGCTTAGAGATATCTCCTGGGCATTGTCCTGTCTAGCTGTAATGTTGATAGGTGGATTTAGGATCTCCTCAGCACTGTTGAACTCATCTATTGTCATGCTTATTCCAGTATCCAAGGATTTAAGGGTGTTTACTGGCTTTGCAAAGCCAAGGCTTTCCACTCCGTACATCCTAGCAAACACTATACCAACAGCCCTCCCATATTCATCAATGAGAGCCCCACCACTGCTTCCTTCACTTAATGGAATGGTTACTTGTATTTCATCGTTGGTGACTCCGCTAATAATGCCCTCTGTTAGAATGTTTCTGTATCCAATGGGACTACTTATTGAGTAAACCTTCTGTCCCTTAACAAGCTTCGAAGAGTCCCCCAGCTCCATAGGCTTTATAGAGGTGTCCTCAACGGACAAAACCGCAAGGTCAAGGCCACTATCGAATCCTGCAACTCTGATGTCACCCTCGTATGTGGAACCGTCATCATACCCTATGGTAATTTCCTGTGCTCCTTCAATCACATGATAATTAGTTGCAATTTTCCCTGGTGCAAAAAAGAAACCACTCCCGTAGCCAAAATCTCCGTTGTCATAATGGGTGAAAATTTGTACGGCGCTTTTGGAAAGTGAGCCTATCTCCTCTGAAGTAAGTTTTTCATCTCCACCATACTGATCAAAAAGTCTTACAACAAGGGCAATCGCCTGCTCTCTGGTGGTTTCAAGCTTTGGAGCAAATGTGTTTGAGCCGATACCATTGATTATTCCGTTCTTGCTCATAAAGCCCACTTCATTTCTGAACCACAAGCTTATTTCAGCTCTGTCTGAAAAACCGATTGTGAAGGTTCCCTGTGTCAGTGCAGGATCGACTTTTTCCAGGGTTCTGAAGAGCAAAGCTGCTATCTCTTCCCTTGTGATAGTTTTCGCAGGTCTGAATGTACTGTCTCCATAGCCCTTTACTATTCCAAGGTCATAAGCCTTAAGCACCTCTGGATTAGATGTGTCTGAAAATGGATTCTCGGATTGGTTCCTTGCTACTTTTCCTGATAATGCCTCGTAAAGCCTGATCGCCATTTCAGAGAATTCCTCTCTGGTAATCTTGTTCTGGTAATTACTCATTAGATTTATAGGTACGAGATTATTATCCTTCGCCCTTTCAACTTCAGGAACAGCCCACTCACTGGGAGCTGCCATAGACTGGGTTGATCCAATAACCATTGTAAATATCAATAGTAAAAATAATAACTTTCGCATTTTTGCACCTCTTCATCATTTATTCCACCATGAGGAATACCCACAGTAAAGTGAATCCACCCAAAAAAAATGGAGCAAACAGGATTTCATCATCTATTCCCATTATACTCCATATTCACACTGAATATTCAAATTTACACAAATTTTAACCACATTGTAATCTGTGTGAAATTCCACACTATTTATTTAAAACCTCTTTGTTGTTTCAATAATAAAATCAGATTACCTTGTCCTGCTTCTTGGCCAAGGCATCCTTTGCCGAACCTATTAAAAGTCCTATGGACATCCCTATGGGTATCCCAATTGCAAGGTTGTCAAATGTTGTAAGCCCTAACACGACGCCTATACTCACTCCAAGCGACATCCATAAACCAGTGTTTTGACCCATTTGTATTAGCTCATGATTCTTGTTCAAGTGGGCCACATATTTACTTTTCCTTTTAAAATGGTCTTTTAGAAAGTCCTTGTCTATTTCAGCATCCCTATCATTTAGTTTTTTAAGGTACAAGTCCATATCCTTTAACATAGCCCTGCACTCACTGCACTCATCTGAAAACTCATCAAATCTTATTGACAATCTTCGAAGGAGCCTATTGTCAAGCTTTCTTAAAATCTGTTTGTTTTGAGTTTTCTCTAGAACATCTATTGATTCATTGATCCTTTCATATGCTGGCATTCATAATCCTCTTTTCTCTGTTGACGGGTGTTTAACCGACTTAGGCTCTAGATTCTACTTCTTTTTTTCATGATATAGTTTTCAACCAAAAGACCTATCAAATATCCAAAAGCTCCTCCTGCAACTGTATAATAAAGAATCTTGCTGTTAATAAGACCCAAAGTTACACCTATGGCAATTCCCAAAGGTAAGTAGATGCTCATGAAATGACCCACCCTGTAAAGTCCATGCACTTTTCTGAGATGCTTAAGCATCCGTTCCATAAGCTTATCATGCCTTTTTCTCATTGCTTTGTCTGTTTCTCCATGATTGTCCATAAGTTCCTTAAAGTGAGGTTTTGCTTCATCCAGGAGACTCTTGCATTCCTGGCATTTCCCGGAAAGGGAATTCAACCGGATAATCATTTTTTCAAATAACTCCAATTCGAGAACAACCTTTTCCTTCTCCTTTAACGAACTTGATAACTGAGCAATATCATTTTGCAAGTCCCTCTTCGCTTTCATCAACTCTACCTCCATTGTTTTCATAATCAGAAATTAATTCTTAAAAATTGCACTTTGGGGAAGTATCTTAAGTATATAATTCCCAAGCTCTTCCTCCACTTCCCTATAGATTTCAGTGTTTTCCCTTAATTCTTCCTTCTTCTCCTCCAACCATTCCCTGTCCTTGAGCAGATCAACCATATCAAAAGGAAAGTTAGTACTCATCTCTTCAATTTCAGACTCCACCCTCCCCAGTGTCTCACTAAGAGCCTTCACTCTATCCTCCAACCTGTAAAAGCCCACTTCCTGCAATCCATAGGATGGAATACCTTTCTCCAGAACTTCCTTGAGGGATCTCATGGTGGCAAGGTCTGATGTTTCATATGTCCAGACAATTTTTTCCCAATCCAAGCCCTGATCTGATGAGACTTCTGAATTTATATCCGGATGGAGCTCCAGAATCATACCCTCATATATTCTATCTAAATCTCTCTCTTCCTTCAATGAAAGCCTCTTGTCTGCTTTAAGAATGTTTGCGATTTCTATGTCCTTTTCCATATTCTTAAGCTTAAGTTCATTCTCTTCAAACTCCCTGTCCAGCATGTGCTCTATAAGAGATATATCCACTTTTTCATCATTGTCCATCAGGTTATGGATGATTTCAATCTTTCTACGCATTCTTAAGAGATTGTTTTCCACCTTTAGGAACTCGTACTCCAAGGACCCGACTTCCATGACATATTTTGTTTTGTAATCAACATAGGTGTGGTAGCTCATGCGGTCTCTTTTCTTGATTGCCTTTGCTGTTTTTTTCCTCAATCGGTCATATTTATCCAAAAGCTTTTCCATATACCTTTGATCATTGGCACCAGACATTTTCTCACCCTCTTCCTAAGCATTATGCTGTTTCAATTATACCACATGAATCATGACAAATCACCATGGCTTGATGGTATTGAATATGTGAATGACCATGGGGTATATAATTTTTGAGTTATTAATTATGTTAAGGAGGATGTACAAATGAAAAGATATATATTTATAGCTGGATTGATTATCGTACTATCATTGTCATTTGTTGGCTGTAGCAAGGAGATTCCTGTGGAAGCCGAGCCTGAAGCTGTGGAATCCGAAGGCCCTGAAATGGCTGGAAGTGAATCGCAGGCTGATGAAGAACCTCAGGAGGAGCAGGAGGAAAGACTACTATCGGCAAGCTATGCAGATATAATGATGGGAAACAGGTACACAATGAGATACCGTACTATCACAAATATCGAGGGGCAGGAGTACGAAGCAACTGTAACAACTGCTGTGGATGGAGATAATTTTGCCACTGTATTTAACTCGGAGCTAGCCAACAGCACCACGATCCAGATGGACGGCAAGCTCTATTTAGTAATGCATGACCAGAGGATGGTGATGGTGTTTCCTGAGGATACGGACCAGGCTGCTGAGTTTGACGTAAACGAAAATGAGGTTCTGGAAACTGATGGAATGGAATACACCCAAAGCGGCACTTCTGAGTTCATGGGTGAAACAAGGAGATATGAGGAGTATGTGGTTGAAGGTGGTACAATCAGATACTATTTTGATGATGAAGAATTAATTGGGATGGAGATGAAGGGATCCGATTATGAGTCAATCTGGTATGTTGAAGATTTCAGAGACTCGGTTGATATGAGCCTTTTTAAGGTTCCTGAGGATTATACAATCTTTGAGCCCTAAAAAAGTACCACAAAAGCAGAATCAAAAAATCTGCTTTTGTGGTATTTCTTCTACATATGAGTTCTCAGTTTTTATTTCAATAGTTCTTGATTCAGCATCCCAGGTAACCCCAAAATCAATTAATCCAGCAATGTCTCTAAGTTTGAAATAGTTATTTCCACCTATGTTATATGCCAATAGGTCTATTTCCTCACTGTTGAAGATAACTGGATCATTGTTGATGAGTCCAAGGCTATCGACTGAATCCCTGGATTCCATTTCTCCACCAACCAATGTGTATGGTCTCCCCCCTAAGATTTCAATGGTTCTATCTTCCTCAATCCAATTGACATCAAATTCTTTTTGTGACTGATTCAAAGCATAGGCAAGGTCCCTAAGCTTAAAGAAGTTATTTCCCTCTATGTTGTAGGCATCAAAAGATATTTCTTCACCATCCAAAAGAATCCTTGTGTTTGAAGGTATTGCCTCCACCATTTCCGGAGCCTCAAACATTTCATCCAAAGCATCAGGAGCCTCCTCAGATTCTATCACCTTTAAAAAAGCCTCTGTTGCACCCATTGTCCCTTTGATCCTGAACATCACATAATATTCCCCTGGCTCATCAATGACAGTCTTTGCTCCAGGAAGGTACTCAAGCTCCTGATACTGAAAATTTTCAAGATCTTCAATGTCTATAGTTGCCTCTTCCAGTAGGTCTGGATCATATTTACCAAATATGTTTTTCTTTGCCCCTTGCATCGGTACCATTGCGGAAACCTCTCCACTTACTTTCAGCTGCTCCTCTGGATTGTACCCATATAGTCCATCCTCTGACATTTTAAGCCTGTAGGTGCCAAAGCTTGATCCCCCCTCATTTTCAACTACGATCTCAACAGGAATCTCAGCAACAAGACCAGCATCAAAAGCAATGTCGATTGTCGATGCATCAAAGGTTTCTACTACATTTGACACTGTGAAGTCAGTCACATCCTCAGAATACCCCATGACTTTATGAAGGTCCCCTTCAGCCTGTACATTTCCAGAGCCTACACCTAATATAATAATCATAGATAACATGACACCCAAGCCCTTCAATTTGATAAAACTTGTCATACAGAACACTCCTTTATGTAATCCGTTATTGTAATACAATTATACCAGAACCAAGCCATGCTTTGCCAAAAAAAATAAAAGCCGGAAATCAATCCGGCTAATTATGCTTCAAATTTGAATACCTTCATTTTTTGCGTCCCTATCAAACTTGGTACCTATTCCAATTCCAACTATTGCACCCAACAAGACGCCAGCGGATATAAGGCTCATAAAGAAATATCCGATAACAGCTCCAACTCCTGCTCCTGCTGTCATGTATCTGAACATATATTTACCCTTTCTTATCAGGTCATGTTCATCTTCAAGATAGGATTCAACATCCCGCCTTACCTTTTTCATTGCACGGATATCTGCCCTTTTTAGATCGCCTTCCTTTTCCTTGATTTCCTTTATTGTTGAGGACATGTCCTCCAAGAAAATGCTGCATTCATTATAATCGTTGCATAAATGTTCCATTCTATTCACTATATTCGAGTAAACCTGCAGCTCCAGCTTCTTTCTGGTATGCCTGTCCAGGTTGCTTGCCAATTCCCATAAATCAGTTCTTATTTCCTTGTATATGCTCATCACATCACTCTCCTCTTCACACTATGTATCCTTCATAGTCTTTCTAAGGAGATTATACCCAATTTATATTCACATATATCAATTTATTGGCATTTTTGAAAAGTTATTTCTTTGTCAGATATCGTTATATCCCTGTCAATTGCTTGTTTGTAAATTATCATGACCTTGTGCCCAAGACACACCCCTGTGAATCTACCACTTGACTTCTTCCGGTTTTCGCAGGAACTGGTGCTTAAAAACCGGAATCCCCAGTGCCTCACCCAGGTTCCTCAGCTGCTGCTTATATGCTCCCTTCAACCCATCATGCATGGCAATGCCATGTATACCTCCTTCAATCGAGTCTACACATGCGCGCAGCTTTTCAATGCCGGATTCATTTTCATATTCTCCCGATACCAGCCATTGGTTAGGTATTATGTGGGAAATACCAAATGCGCAGCCATCCCATTTTTTGAACACTTCACCTGAAAAACCTCTTTCAAAATGAGTTCCACCTACACATAGTATGTTCCTCAGGTTCAAACCATCATCCTCAAAAATCTCCAAGAGAGACATTGCAAGTGCCCTTACAGCATTTTCGTTTTTCCAGCTTTCCTCCCCACTACCAATTTCAATATCCATAATTGGTACCTCATACTCCAATATGGCTTCAGGACCAATATCCCCGTATACTATCCCCGACCAATGGGTTGCCTCTGTTGTCACGAAAAAATCAACAAGATTTTGATCCCTTCTGTTTTTTTCAAGTGCAACCAATAGGTTATGCATAAATCTTGGATTGGCTTTTCCAAAACTTCCTGTCTCCACATCACCGGTTGTATGTACCGACAGAATTCCGTCAGGGGCATTTTCTCCCTCGTGCCATGTTATGAGTCCGGCCACGTGGTAGTCAGAAAACCTTTCCTTCATTATAGGGAGATATCTTCTATAGTCATGGCAAACCACCCTATCAGTCCTTACAAAATCAAATATGCAATTGTTCTCGTCCACATGTCTCATAACAGGCTTACCATCAACCAGTATCTCAAGTTCTTCCAGTTGAAGACCTTTTTCAAGGACCTCATAGACCCGTCTTGCCACATGGTCAACATTTTCCTCTGTTGCAAGATAGTACACTACCTTTTTATTTTCCATTTAAATCATCCTTTCTGCTGAAAAGATTCCCCATAACGAGCATCTGTCAATGCTCTTGATAATATCCACTTTATTGACAGCTATCAATATATAAGTTAAAATATTGTAATGCTTCAGTTCTTTAAATTGTTGCGAGGAGGTATTTACGTGCCTAATTTTCCTGCATTTTTATCATATGTACTCATAACCACATTTACACCAGGTCCAAATAACATTATGTCCATGTCAAACTCCAGCAGATATGGGTTGAAAAAGAGCATCAACTTCAATTATGGGGTTTTTGCCGGATTCTTTACGGTTTTGCTTCTAAGTAATCTATTCAGTAGAACCCTCTTTGAATTCATTCCTATGATAAAGCCATATATGACCTTTATTGGAGCGGCCTACATATCCTGGCTTGCCTGGAAGACCTTTAATAGCAAACCTCCCTCAGGCAATGCCACGGACGATGGCAAAAGCACCACAAAATTTACCAAGGGATTTCTCCTGCAGTTTGTGAACCCAAAGGGTATAATCTATGGTGTTACTACAGCATCTACCTTTATTATTCCTTATTATTCATCTCCGGTCATCTTGTTCCTATTTGCATTATTAATGGCTATCCTAGGCTTTATATCAACTGTCAGCTGGGGGTTGTTTGGTTCCATCTTTCAAATGTTCATGAAAAAACACCATAGGCTTGTGAACTCAGTTATGGCATTGCTTCTGGTGTATACTGCAATTTCACTTTTTATGTGATTTCTGGATACGGTTTATGATTGCTCTTTGATTATTTTCCTAAGATACCTCATTTTCACATACTCCCTAAAGCCTGATTGCTTGTACAAATCCATCGCTGTCTTGTTCCAATCCACTACTTTCAGAAACACTTCGCCATTACCTTTTTCAAGAACTCGGTTAACGCAATCATTTAGTATTTTTCTGCCATAGCCTCTCCCTTTTTGGGAAGGAACCACAAAAACCTCATCAATTTCATTTCCTTTGATCATTGCCGAGCCAACCCAGGTGCCATCTTGGAAAAACAAGTATGTATTTTCAACCAAGTTCTCCATTTGCTTCTGGAGTATCTCCATCCGTTCAGGGGATCTGTTTTCAAATATATTGTGTGGCCTTACATCTATCTCTTTTCTCATGGTTTCGAAGGCATCTCCCATTGCCCTATGGTAGGCGTCAAAGTCATCCTTTATATATAATCTTGACTCCAGTCCGGAATCAGCCATTCTATCTCCTGAATATACCATACCAATAACACAGAACCACTCTCTAAAATAATTCTTGGAAAAGAGCTGCTCAAGGTCATGGTCCTTTGTATCATGGGATGCCATAACAAACTCCAGCATATTGGTTTCTATTTCCCTTTCAGCCCTTCTCCACAGCTCATCCAAGGCCTCTCCCCTGTTATAGACTTCGTTGTAGACAGAAATTACAAGCTCACCTGACCTTCCCCACTCAGGGCTGTTCCATAGGTGGAGATTGTACATTCCCACTATTTTGCCATCTATTTACTTTACTTTAATATTAATTCCATCCTCCAGTTCACCTTCAAGCTCACCACCTTCATCCTCCGAAAAAGGATGATGAAGTCTAAACAGCTCAATTACCTTAGGAATATCATCCACTCCATACTTCCTTATCATCTACAGTTCCTCCTGAATAAAGTTCTTTAGCCTCCCAATTTCAGATTCAGGCAGCTTCTCATTTATTCTTGCAGCTGCAACCAGGAGCATGCATTTCTTGAATTCATCTTCACAGTACCCCTTATCCTGGAAATATTCATCGAGATACTCCTTAATGAGTATCTCTCTACTTAATTTAACGACTCCCCGAAACAGAGCATTATGGAAGGGCGATGATGAAAACCTTAGCAATATTACAGTTTTTGCGACATCTAGCAAAGGGTTTCCTTTTCCGGAATCCATCCAGTCGATGACCTTTTGCCCCTTATCTCCAACAAATATGCTGTCAGGATGAAAATTCATGTGGCAAAGTTTATCATCTCCCGATACATACTTTAGAATCTTAGACAGTTTAAGCTTCTGTTCATCTTCAAGCATGGTTGAGCTTCCTATTTTCTGATCGATTTCATCCGTCACTTTGGGTAATTCATCAACAGTAATTTTATGTATGCTTCTGTGGGTTTGGGCCATTATTGCTGCGTACTCCCTTACACGGATAGGATTATTCAACAGATTATATGTTATGGACTTGCCTTGAATATTTTCATAAACAATCCCTTCCCCTTCCTCCAGCGAGACCCTGTCATGGATTTCAGGACAAATCTGGGTTTTTTCTCTGATGATAAGGGTTTTTGAAAACTCACCATCCACCTTCTCCACAGGAATAAAATCATAGAATAGCTTAAGTACAAGGTCGGTTCCCCAGGAATATATTTCTGCATTTCTTGCTCTTGCTATACACTTATCCAGCATCTCACACCCCCTCTAATAGAGATACCCTGTTTTCTTGCATATATACAGAAAAATATAAAGTAAAGAGAGAGCTACGTGCTCTCTCAGTGTCAAATCTCATCCTTTATCTTAATCAATGCCCCAGTTACCATGGGGTCAAATTTTCTTCCAGCATCATATTCTATCTGTTCAATGGCCTGGTCCTTTGTAAGCATCTCTCCGTTCTTATCCCTTGTAAGAAAATCGTAGGTCTCAGAAACGGAAATTATTCTTGAAAGAACCGGGATCTCTATGCCCTTAAGTCCTTTAGGATACCCTTCTCCATCCCATCTCTCATGATGTGCAAACACAATTTCTGCTATGTTTACTGTCTCATTGAAAAGGTTAAGGATCCTGTAGCCAGCAATTGGGTGCTGTTCCATCTCAAGCTCTTCCTCTTCTGTCAGTTCCCCCTTTTTCTTGAGTATCTCATCAGATAGGATTATTTTCCCAACGTCATGATAGTATGCCGCATCCTTCAGCCTTTTTAGAATCTCAGGTCTAAGATTAAGGCTTTTCCCAATCATCCCACTGATTCTTGCAGTCTCCTCGGCATGGCTTTTCTCCCTCAAACTTCTCTCATGGAGGGTACTCATGAGGTTTTTAAGCTGGTCCTTTGATACTGTGTTGTAATTCAGTGTCTTGTCCAGATACATTCTTTTATCGGCCAGCTTCAGGATTTCATCCATGCTTTCCCCTGTTTCTGTTTTCACAGCACACCCAGTGGAAATGCTACCCTTGAATATATTGATCTTCTTGGATTCAATACTCTTCTTTATTCGTTCACATATCCTTTCCGCATCCTGGAGTGTAGTTGAGGGAAGCAATATGGTGAACTCGTCCCCACCTGTCCTGGCAATTATATCATCTGACCTGCAGATCTCCTTCATGGTCTGGGCAGCCGCCCTAATCAAATCATCTCCGGCCTCATGTCCTAGAATGTCATTGGTAAGCTTGAGCCCATTGATGTCTCCAACTATAACAGATATGGGCAGATTCCTATCAACATCAAGCCTTTTTACCTCCTCCTGGAAAAAGGTTTTGTTGTACAGGTTTGTTACAGGATCATGGAAGCTAAGATACTGAAGTTCTTCTTGAATCTTTCTTTTTTCAGTTGCATCTGTGAAGGTTACCACTGCGCCTACAATCTCTCCGTTCTCCTTTTGCGGATGTGAATCATATTCGACATCAAAGCAGGATCCGTCCTTCCTCCAGAAAACCTCGTCATCTACAAAAGCTGGGATGCCTTCGTCTATGGACTTCAGGATCCTGCATTCCTCTACCGGCATAATATCACCATTTCTGTATGAATGATGTATCTGATAATGCATGTTTTTGCCAAGCAGCTCTTCCTGACTTTCATAGCCAAGTATTTCAAGTCCACTTTGATTGCAGAATGTGCATAATCCTTCCCTGTCCATACCGTAGATTCCTTCCACGGTTGAGTCCAGAATAAGCTGAAGTTTATCCTTGCTGCTGTTTAACTCTGTGTTGATTTCCTCAATATCCTCATTTATCTTTCTTCGTGCCTCAGCTATAAACAAAAGGACTGCAATGCTTATCAAAGCGCCGCTTATTATTATGTTTGTCTGCTTCTTGTTGTTCGCCTCAAGAATTGTCCTTTGGGTTATATCCTCAAGAATTGAAAACAGTACTGTCCTTCCCCCGTACTCATAGGGATAGGACTGTACTTCCAGGGTTTTAATGCTTCCATCCGCCATCCTGTGATTAACCGTATATGTGTTTCTATCTCTGCTGCTTAGTTCACTCCATCTGGGAACCCTGTCATAGCTTGTTCCAGTCCTCAGATCATAGACATCCATTGTTTCCAACATCTTTTTCTCGTATCCATAGAAATCAACAGCTGCCTGGTTGGCATAGACTATTCTTCCATTGCTTGGATCAATGAATATCATCATGGAGCCGTGGCTATCCACAAGATCATAGAAATCAGGTGCATCACTGGCCCATGAAAATGGATTGGTTAAAATCATCATTACTATAACAAAAAGGAAACTCAATCCTTTTCTTTTCATTCTATTACCACCGTTCAGTATTAATTTTTCTTATTGGTACTGGCCATAAGCTCCATGGCCTCCTCTGGGGGTACCGGCTTGCTGAAAAGATACCCCTGCATAAAGTCACAGCTATTTCTCCTAAGGTATTCCAGCTGAACATCCGTCTCAACTCCCTCAGCAACAACCTTGAGGCCACTCTTATGAGCCATTGATATTATGTCGTGGGTAAGGTGACTGTCTTCAGTGAAGTCATCAATCTTTTTTATAAAGTATCTGTCTATTTTAATTAAGCCCACATTAAGCTCACCAAGTCTCGAAAGGGATGAGTAGCCTGTGCCAAAGTCATCCAGGGATATTTCTATTCCAGCATCCTTAAGGGCTTTCAACTTCTGATTTATTATATGATAGTTCTCCAGCAGGATGGATTCTGTAATCTCTAGCTCCAATCTCTCAGGCTTCAGCTCATACCTATCAAGTATACCCTTCACCCGATCCACAAAATCATCCCTCAAGAGCTGAATACCTGAAATGTTCACTGCAATTGTCGCATCCCTGCACCAATCGCACTCCATGCCCTTGGCAAACCTGACTGCCATTTCCAAAAGCCTGTATCCAAGAGGAGAAATGATAAGTCTCTTTTCTGCAATATCTATGAATTCCATTGGAGGAATTGTCCCAAAGCTTTCCGAGTTCATTCTTGCAAGGGCCTCAAATCCTGATATCCTTCCCGTTGACAGTTCAATCTTTGGCTGATATTCAAGGTAGATTGTCTCTGAGTTTGGATTCAGGACAAAGTCCCTGATTTCATTTTCAATGGTATCCCATCTGCTTACCTTTTCACCCATGTCCTCGCTGAAGAAAATGTAGTTTTTTGAGGACTCCCTTGGAAGATGGTCAAGGGCTATTGATACCTCCCTTAAAAGGTTATCCACATCAACATAATTCTTTATTGATTCAACTATTGCTATCTGGCTGTTGATGTATTGCCTGTTCCTGCTGTTTTCAATTGGTTTGTCCAGCATATCCGTTATTGATTCAGTCAGCTGAATAAGCTGATCCTTGTCCCTGTACCTTTCAATAAAGACAACAAACCTGTCAGAGGTGAACCTGCTTATGAGATGGCTGTCTCCAATTACAGCCCTCAACCTCTTAGCAATTTCCCTTAGTATCTCATCCCCGAAATCATAGCCGTAGGTCATATTGATATATCTGAAGTTTTGTGTGTTAATAAGAAGTATAGCCTTTTCATCCACCTTTTTTTCACTGATTGCCTCCTGGATGTATTCCTTAAGGTACTCCTGATTTGGAAGGCCAGTCAAACCATCATAGTAGGCCAATTCAACAAGCTGCTTATTTTTTCTGATAATATAGGCTGCAAATATTCCTATTACAACAAAGACACTTGTAAGATTGTAAATTCCATTCTTGACAGCCTCACTCACAACAAGATCCATGTCCTCAGTGGACTGGGCAACTGCAAGGGTCCCAATCTTGTCCTCCCCCATATAGATTGGAACAAGACCATAGTAAAGCTCCTGACCCTCAATGTCAATGTTGGAGTTGAATTCCTTGTTTCTCCTTATTGCATCCACAAGGTCAGTATTTGTGATCGAAGTTCCAATGTATTCCTCAATGGTACTGCTTACTATTTCAAGGTTTTCATCTATGAAGTACAGGCTGTGGACAAGCTCAGCATCCTTGATCTCATCAAGAAGCTGCTGCATCTCAAATCCTCCCAGAAAATCATGAATTTCCTCAGCATATATTCCCACCTGGACAAATCTACCGTCCTCCCTTTGAAAATATGCATACTTAAAATATCGGTCGCTCTCTGAATCCTGCCTGATTTCCTCTGCATGGAACCGTAGAGGATTGTTCATGAACTCATACACTGGATGCCCTTCAGGAGCCTGCCACCCGATGTATTCTCCATCGCTTGAGAACACAATTTCTCCTTCAGCGTTATAGGAATATATTACGTCCACCCTGTACCTTTCAGCCATTTCCGCAAGTCTATCGTTATCCAGCGCTCCTTGCAGGAGGACCGTTGACCTTGAAGCGACGAGAAGCCTTTCTTCAAGAAGCTCATTGAGGGTATCCCTTGCCTCCGCCGATTTACTTATCCCAACAGCGTAGCTTTTTGCATACTCCATGGAATCCATCATAAGATGCTCTCTGTAGTACTCAATCCTGCTGTTGACAGAGGAAATCGTGACCAGCAGATAGGCTATGAATACCAAAAGGAATGGAAGAAGGACAATTTTTTTTGTTTACAGTTGTGGATTTAATCTGTTTTTTCAAAGTATCACCAAATTTCATTTTATCGCTTAAATACCCTGAAGCTCTAAATTCAGGGTATTAAATAATAATTTTATGTACTTATTCTATCACAGATTATGTATCCATTCCACAATCAATTGACCTGGTTTCTATGTTTTACTTTCTTTACCTGATACATTCTTTCATCAGCCTTTGTCAATAGATCTACAACGTCTCTTTCCTCCTTTGGATAAAGGGCATGACCTGTGCTTAACCCTAAGAATTCTATGCCTCTTGGATTGTTAAGGAACTGGAAATCGTCAAATCTCTTCATCAGGGCGTCGCAATTGTCAAAATCGCAGACAACCACGAACTCATCTCCGGAAATCCGGTAAAATCTATCCTTCTGTCCCAAAAAAGTCCTTGCCGTATTGGCAAATGCAACAAGATAATCATCACCGGCCTGGTGACCATAGTTATCATTGATTTGCTTAAACTGATCCAAATCAGCAAATATCAATCCGAACACCTCATCTCTGGAGATTCTTCTGGTGACATCCTCCATCATGGCCTCCCTGTTTCCCAGTCTTGTCAGAGGATCCCTTCGAACTCTTCTACCTATGGATTCAGCATCCTTGCTGGATTTTACAAAGGAGCTTGCAAGCTGCAATGATAATGTGGATATCAATATCAACAAAGTAGGCTCAACCATCTCACTGAAGAGGGAATGTCCGTATACATATGAAAAGTTCATTAGGAAAAGAATGCTGACTGTCGAGATGCTAAGTGTCATAAGGATATTCACAGATAGCTTGTCCATGTTTCTTATTGTATATATGAATTTTTCACTCATAAACCTGAAATATGTACTGTAGGTAATCAAATAGAAGGCTGTCTGGATAATAAGTGAGTTAAGCTGAAGATTATCCGGATCTATCTGATATGCAATTCTATGGGAAATGATGTAGATAAAGATAGTGTACACCCATGCAGTTGCCATTATGGTGAGTGTATTCCTGGCAGGCTGATCCGTAAGGAACCTGAGAGGAATGTAGTAAACCAGTGTAAATACAAGGTAGAGTCCATCACCATTAAACAGGTATCCTTTTGGTACCACAGATGCCACTGCATAAAAGGCTGCTATAAAAAGCAAGGTTACAAAAAACAGCACACCCAAAGTCGCTCTCATGCCCTTTTTTAGCCTAGAGCTCTTCAAAGTCAGATGCATATTTGCAGCCAGCATTTGTAAAACCAGTAGAATCTTAATAAACAACAGCATTTGGGGCCCTCCTAGTTGGATTTGAAACTGCTTATCTCTATTATACTCTACTGGGATATTATTACCAAGAAAATTTCACTGATAATCGAAAAATGGTGCTCCCTTTACCTGGAGCACCATTTTTAATTTACTTGGCTTATTTCTGTGTCTTGTTTAGACTGCAGCAATCCAACTTCCTGTTTCCAAACTGACTTTCATTGGCCCTTGCAAGCTTCTCTATAAATTCATTCAGCTTTTTCTTGAACTTTTTCATCTAATCTCTCCCTTAATCTGCAGGCAGCTCAATGATGAACCTGCTGCCCTTTCCTTTCTCAGACTGCACGGATATTCGTCCCCCAAGCTGTCTTAGGTTCTCTGCAGCAACATACAGCCCGATACCTTCTCCACTTTTTCCTGAATCACCTTCTCCACTGTAGTATGCATTGAATATCTTATCCCTATCCTTTTCAGGGATTCCAACACCTGTATCCATTATTTCAATACCCAGCCTCCCATCCTGCATTCCATAACTAATTTCAACCCTGCCGCCTTCCTCGGTGTACTTGTAGGCATTTGTCATGATGTTATATATTGCCTGGCTAAGCATGTACCTGTCTGTACTTATGGTCCTTTTATCATTTGTAAGGAGGTTAAGCTGAACTCCCTTTCTGGAATACTGAGGCTTAAGTCCCGCCATTATTTTTCTGATCAGCTGATTTAGCTCCACCTCTTCAAACTTTATTTCACCCTTGGTGGATTCAGCATCTATGAGCTCACTCATGTTTGAGATTATGGCAGTTATGTTTTGTATCTGATCCTCCAGTATATTTATCTCCTCCTGGTCCACTTCAACCATGCCATCCTCAATCGCCTCCAGATGGGTCTTCAGTATGGTCAAGGGAGTTCTGGTCTGATGGATCAGCTGGTCCGTCAGTTCCTTCCTGCTCTTTTGTCTGAGCTTCAGCCTTACATTCAGGTCATCAAGGGTCTCCCTGATGCTTGTTATCTCCTGTATAAATGATTTCTCCACAGGCGACGGATTCCCCTCCTGTATTGCGGTTGCCTGACTGGCAGTTTTCTTTAGCTCCCCAGCCATGCGCCCACTGATCAGAAAGCCCACGACAATTGCTATAAGGAGGGCTATCAGGGCTGAAAATACGCTGTTCCTAATCAAGGCTGATTTAAACAGCAGCGCCCCGGATGTATTTTCCGTGGAACCGAATCTTGTAATCTCAAGATTCCCGACCAGCTCACCATTGGATGTTACCTGGTACATGAACTCCTTCGCGGAATTGCTTGTGAACCTTTCATACATTCTGCTGTTCATCATATGTCCACCCATCATTGGTATGTCAGCTCTAACATCCACAAGCTGTCTACCCTCAGTATCCAGAAGCCTGATCCTTACAATCGGCTCTATGAGGTGCGAGCTCAATTCCCTGCTCATCTGTGAATAGGAAAGATCCTCCCTCTCCAGGGCAGCCCTTGTATATTCAATGATCTGCTCTGTGTGGTTCTCGTAGCTTTCATCAAGGTAGTCCACAAAGTACCGGTCAGTAAGGGATGTCAGTATGGTTGCATTTAATCCAACAGACAGCACAACCACTAGGACCATCACAATAAGGAGAAGCTTTCTTATGGTCATGCCCCTTCACCTCCGAACTGGTAGCCAACCCCGTACTTTGTCACTATATATTCTGGATTCCTTGGGTCATCCTCTATCTTTCTTCTCAACCTTTTTATATGGGTGTCGATTGTCCTGTCATAGCCATCGTAATCGTGACCGAAGGACTTCTCAATTAGCTGTTCCCTTGTTAGAATCAAGCCTTTGTTCTTCATAAAGGTATGAAGTAGCTTGTACTCGGCTGATGTGATCTCGAGTTCCCCCTGGCCCTTCAATAGCCTCATGCTCCTTGTATAAAGCCTCAGGTCGCCAACTGCCAGAACCACCTCGTTTGATTCATTGTATACTCTTCTGAGCAAAACCTCTATCCGCTTCATCAGCTCCCTGGGGCTGAAGGGCTTGACAACATAGTCATCCGCACCCAGCTCAAAGCCCTTTATCCTGTCTGCTTCCTGCTCACGGGCTGTTAGCATGATGGCAGGGATATCGGATGTTTTTCTGATCTCCTGAAGGACCTGGAATCCATCTATTCCAGGCAGCATGATATCAAGGACCGCAAGGTGGTAGGCCGCTTGGGAGAAAAGCTCCAATGCTTCAAATCCGTCCTTTGCAATGTCATATTTGTAGCCGTTTTTGTTAAGGTATTTTGCCACTATGGAGCTGATTTCCTCCTGGTCCTCCACAAGAAGTATTTTGAAATCCATCACTTCACCCTCAATCTCTATCTCTCTATGATCTCATCCCTGTAGTAATATCCATGACATCCCCTGAAATAGCCCTGATTTTCATCAAAGTCTTCCCAAAGGGGAAAGTCTCCGTCTTCATAATATCTCCACATTGGATGGTTAGGATATTGATACCCTCTGTATGGCCATGCATTCACATCTTCCTGGTCTTCCACAGGTGCTCTGTATCCTTCATCATCCCAGTAGGGATTCATGTAGCCTCTACCAGGCATTCTTCCCCTATAGTATTCATCCTGCTGGTCATCGTTGTAGTAGCCTCCAAAGCCCATGGCATAGGTGTTATACTTCATAAACACTCCACCTGCTGTAAATACAACTGCAAATATCAATAGAACCGCTATTGTTTTTTTCATCATCACATCTACTTCCTTTCCAAAATATTTTTCTTTGCCAAATACTCTTCCTCGGTTATTTCGCCTCTGACAAACCTATCCTTCAATGTCTCCAGATAGGAATCATCCCTGTTGCTTCTGTTTCTTGACCTGATCCAAAGAATAAGTGCAACTGCACCCACCAGCAGACCAATGCCAATCAAAAGGTCCCAGCCTCCGAAGAAGCCGCAGCAATTTCCCAATCCAAATCTATAAAAGCCCCTGTTAAACATCATGATTCATCCCCCCTTATTTTCTCAAAACTTCCTTCATTCTAATATATTCCTCTTCGTCGATTTCTCCATTTACAAACCTTTCCTTTAGCTTGTCCTCAGGACCATTGCCTCTTACTGGTCCCTTACCAACAGGATTATCTCCTGTTACAAGGTAGTAGACAGCAACCCCAATAAGCAAGGCTACAATTATCATCATCACGATTCCCCCTCGTCTGTTTTTATCTTTATCTTAATTATGGGACACAAATGTGACCTAATTATGACATATTGGTTTTTCACACAAAAAAACGGCCCTTGGGCCGTAATTTTCTAAGCTATTCACTAATGGCGTTCTTTTTGCTGTTTCTGCCTATGATGTTATCACCCTGGGAAATCAGCATTCCCGCAAGCATAAGAAAGGCTCCAAAGTATCCCCTCAGTGACATGATCTCCCCTAGAAGGACCGCTCCCCCAAGAGCCGCAAACACCGCTTCGGTGCTTAATGCAATGGCTGCATGGGAAGGTTTTGCATGCCTTTGGGCCACAACCTGCAGTGTATAGGCAACACCAACTGACATCAAGCCTCCGTAAAGTATCGGGACTCCTGCGCTTAAGATATTTGCAACCTGGATATCCTCAAACACAAGCGCAACCATAAGGCTCAACAAGGAGCAGGTAGCAAACTGTGCCGATGAAAGCTTCAGGGTGTTGACCTTTGAGGCAAAGTGTCCTATCACAAGGATGTGGGTTGCCCAGAAGAAGGCTCCAATAAGCTGTAAAAGGTCTCCAAACTGGATGGTCAAATCCTCGTTGATGCTAAGGAAGTATAATCCTATTGCAGCTACGATTGCTCCAACCCAGATAAATCCATTGGATTTCTGCTTTATAAAGAGACCCAATATGGGCACAAGTACTATGTATAGGCTTGTAATAAAGCCGGCCTTACCTGCAGTTGTATAGATCAGACCAACCTGCTGGAGGGCTGCAGCTGTGAAAAGAACGCTGCCAGCAATCATTCCGTACATGAAAATCTTCCTAGTGTCATTCTCGCCCGCATCCTCAGCTATTCCCTTCCTTTTGTTGGACCCCTCCACAAAATATATCACAGGTATAAGGGAAAGGCTTCCCAGTGCGAACCTTAATGCATTGAAGGTGAATGCCCCCAGATAGTCCATTCCAATCCTCTGTGCCACAAAGGCCAACCCCCATATTGCAGCTGTCAAAAGCAGCAAGAGACTTGATCTCAATTCCTTGGTCATTGTCATATCCCCCAGTTTTAGCTATTTTTATCCTATTCCCTCTTTTCATTGTACAGGAAGTGTAAATTTATTTCTACCCCCTAAAACTGCATGAAGGTTTCTTGCATAATAATTACGTTTTCAAAACAAAATCTTGAAAACTTTTTAACGATTTATAGTGGTAGTTTATGAAATTAGGGGTATATTATTAGCGAGATATGTTATTATGTAAAAACTGAAGTACATAAACTATATGGAGGCATTGATTAGGGGGGATTACTATGGACGCTTTCCCCCTTATGAGCCAATAGCGTAACCGACCAAGATGGTCGGTTTTTTTGTGTATAATATATTAAACAAACCTCAAAAAATGAAGGAACCCGGAGAGCCTGGTCAGCATAGCCGGATTCCTGCAACATCCAATCCTCGCTAAAGGTCTGTTTGTTGTGTCTATATTATACTATTTTAGCCATTTTAAATCAATCATAAATCTAAAACTTAAGGAGGTGTTGCGGATGATGGGTTGCATAAGCAAATAAATTACGAGGAGGTGATTGGATAACAATTGATTAGTTTCAAACTTAATAGAAATTCCCTTAATTGATGGTAACGAAATATATTTTGAGGAGGAAAAATGATGAAACCGAGAAAATGGTCTTCAATTTTACTGGCTTTGACCATGATATTGGCACTGATTCCGGCAAATGCATTTGCAGAGCCCGAGCCAATAGTCGAACCTAACTTTGGATTTGTTCCAAACTCTGGTGAAGCAAGTGTATCAAAGGTTGACTTGGTCAATAAAACTGAAGTTGCCAGGTATTACACTCAACCACGTGTAAGCCCGACAGCAGATTACAACTGGCGTACCTCACGTATTGCCATGGACGCTTACGGCAATGCCTGGGTGCTTAATACAGGTGCAGATGGCGTTAATCTTCAAGGTTCAGTTGTTAGAATTCAAGCAGATACTACAGGCTTGACAACACATGCCTACCCTGACCCAGTGCTTGCATTCGGTACAGACGAAGCTGTCAAGGTATTCAATGTTGGTGGACTTGGTGATATGCCAAGGGCAATTGCTATAGACGAGGATGGATATATTTGGATAGGCTTCTACAGCAGCGGAGCGTTGATGAAGTTTGAATTTGACGGAACAGACTTAAATCAAGTAGGAGAAACAATAGTTACAAATCCAAAGTTAAATTTCTATGAAATGAAATTCGCACCTGATGGGATGCTCTATATCTCAAGCAGAAACTCTACACCTACTAGAAGTGGAGATTATGGAGTTTGGAGCTTTAACCCAAACAATGGTGAATTTACTGAAGAATGGAATGTAGACTCTCCATACTCATTACTTATCGACCCTGATTCAGGTCAGGTGTATGCAACAAGCTATAGTAATGTATTATGGATTAAGGGAACAGGTACTGTGGCTATCTCAGGAGCACAGAACCTTCGTGGTATGTCATTTAACGGACTGGGCAAAATCTGGATAGCAAGCACAACTGCAGGATCCGGTGGAAATCGGGTCTGCTGGTATGACATTGGAGCTGGCACAAGTGGATATATTACATTGCCTATCGGTACAACACCATTTGGTGTTGGAATGGATGAGGCTGGCTTGATGTGGGCAGTTTGCCGTACTGATGGAGATACATCAGGTGGTTACTTGGTAGCATTTGATCCTCATGATGGAAGTCCTGAGGGCTCAATCAAGGTCGGCTACAGACCATATGCCTATGGTGACTTTGTAATGCCAGTACCAAGGTATTGCATCGAAGGTACCAAAACAGAAGACTTTTACACTGGACTTAAAACAAGAGTTCCATTGGAAGACTGGTCAATCTATCTGTATGATCGTACATTAGACCCAGGTGAAATACCAGGTGTTGCAACAGAAGGATTGCTGGCTTCCACAATGACAGATGAGTTTGGCGACTACAAGTTCTGCGGCCTAGTTGCAGGAACCTATTATGTATACGAGATGTTTGATGACTGCTATGGGCCATTTGATCCAATCAGCGGTATGATAGAGGTTACTCTACCTGATGATGGTAATGATGGCAATGCAGTGGACCAGGATTTTGTAAACAGACGAGGCAAAATCCAAGGTATAAAATTTAAAGATACTCTTGGAACTGGTACTACCCTATCAGGTTGGGAAATCTTGCTTTACAAGGGAGAACCAGCCGTTGGTGAACCGAATAAAGCTGATGCTTTCAAGTGGACAACTACTGATAGCAATGGTTTCTATTTCTTCGATCTTCTATGCCCAGACACATATTTTGTATATGAGTTAATGCAGGATGGTTGGGTACAAACATATCCGACCGAGGGATTCTGGACAGTTGAACTCGCTGCTGGTGTTAGGGCAACAGGTAAGCATTTTGTGAACGAAGAAGAAGAATTCTTTGACCTGTGCGGCTTCAAGTATGGTCTTGACTATGCTGGTTTCATGGATGATCCATGGCCAACTGACAATCCTCTTCCTGGATGGACAATAATCCTTGAAAGATTTGAGGATGATGAGTGGGTTGAAATCGATAGAGATGTAACCAACTCATTAGGCAAATACTGCTTCCTTGATCTTCCTGCAGGAGAGTACAGATTGTCAGAAGAGGCAGATGGTGAGAAGGATGGATTCTGGATGATGAATGGCAAGTACTGGCTTCAAGTAGGCCCAGAGGACAAATATATATTTGCCAGCTTGCCTGAAGATGGAATGGAATGTGGCGATTGTGGCGAAATTTCAATTGACTGCATATGCCCACCACCTCCAGTAGAAAAATCATTTGACTTCTACAACCTGTGCCACACTGATGAGACCGCCTGGATGTTTGGTGACATTCTTCACTCAGATTTGGGTATCCCTGCTCAGAATTGGGGCTGGAGCTTAGGATTGGGTATTGTTGAGCAAAGTACAGATCCATATCCAATTGAAGAAAATGTACCAATCTACGCAGGTGCAGCCCAAAACGATATCACAAAAGGATACCTGATAGGTCATCTTGATATCTGGTGGAATGGTACTGATGTTGAGATTAGAAATGTAGACATTGATGAGAATATAGTTGAAATGAATATGATGGTATGGATCGGAAATACAGAGTTGCCACTGTTTAGAGGCGCAATGACCAATGCACCTGGTAAACTTATAATTGATCCTGCTATCGATTACAGTAAACCAGTATTTGTGGCAGTTCACTTTGATTCATATGTACCATGTGGATTTCCACATCCAGAAGTAATGCCAGAATAGTAGGAATCAGATATCAGCAAATAGATGCAGTAGTCTTAAGAGGGTTGGAAGCCAGGTTTCCAACCCTCTTAACTTTAGATCAGCTCAAAACAACTCTAATTTTAGTCATCACATTTTATTGAGAAGGCAATGTGTAGTATTTTTGTAATTTTTACAATAAATTCATATTCAAGGTAGAGTAATGAAGTTTTATGGGGGTATAGTATAACTGAAATATAGTATTTTTGGTGGCCGTGATTAAAGGGAATTATTATGGACGCTTTTCCTTTTATGAGCCAATAGCGTAACCGACCTTTTGGTCGGTTTTTGTAGTTTTTGAGACCCTGTTTTTATGGGAATCGATTCTAAATAGAGAAGGAATCCGGGGTGCCTGGACAGCTATACCGGATTCCTGCAACTTCCAATCCTATGTATAGGTTTGGCTTGTTGTGCTTTTACTATACCATATTTAGCCTTTTACAATCAATTGAATATACATAAAATTCAAGGAGGTGGTGCGTATGTTGGGGTGTAGAAGCAAAATACTTTGTAAGGAGGTGAGATAATAGAACATTCGACAATAAATCTTGACTAGTTTTCCCATAATTAATGGTAAAAATAATTTCTACAAGAAAGGAGAATTTATATGTATGCGAGCATGGTAAAGCGTAGCACGAATAAATTTCGGCTGATTTTTATAGTTACGCTTGCAATGGTACTGCAGCTTCTAATGCCAATGTCGCTTGTTTACGCAGGTGACAACGACCTGTTCCCTCATGCCTTCAACATCGGCCAAAACTTCAACAACAATGGCTGGAGCTCTGGTAATGCAGGAAAAACCTATGAAGAGGGTGAATGGGTTTCATTCATTACCAGGATAGACAATGTTGTCTGGGATCAGAATTCGTCATCAGCGCTGGATAGAGTTGGTACTGAATTTACTTTCTATCAGGACAGCAGTGTGGCTAAGGATGGTAAGGGATCAGTGTTCTTTGACCTTGTCAGAAACATTTCTGTAAGTACAGACCCGACTGTCTTTACCAACAACTACGGATTCCCTGATATGAATGGTAATCCTTACCCAATAACAGATAGGGATACTGCGAACATTGCACAGAATGAGGACAATGAGTATATTTTTAGTAGCTTTAGCAAAATAGATCTTTCTGAACAAGAAATCAAGGAGCAAATCAATATCTCTGCTGCATATGCAAAAGGTCAATCTACAGATATAATAGGTAGCAGATTTGACACAACAAGGGTTTGGTATGTTACCAGGGATCAGATACTTGATGCATTGGAGCTTGAAGAAGCAGATCCAAAACCTGGCACAATCTATGTATATTATCAGATGCACCTTGCAAGATCATTCCTTTGGAACAGCTTGGGAGACCTTGACGGAGACCCAATGACACCTGATGTTCCACTTATAAATGTTTATTCAGAAGAGACAGCACCTCCCTATGACTGGGGTGGATGGCTATACACTGAGGACTTCCTTGGTATGACAACATCCTATGGCGCTGGACTTTACAGTAACGGATCACCTTCCAACTCACAGACCTATTTCAGAACAGCAGGTGGTTCAACTGCAGGAGCAAAGACCTTGCCGATGCCAAGCGTTGGGATTCCTGAAGCAAGAATATCCGGATACAAATTCAATGACTTAAATAATAACGAAATATGGGATCCGGGCGAGCCCCCAATTGAAGGCTGGCCAATTACAATTAGATTTGACCTGTATGATATTCACAATGTGGAAAAAACAATAATGACAGATTCCAATGGATACTTCCTTTTCGATCACCTGTCATACAACTTTGTCTATGAGATCACAGAAGGAGTCATGGAGGGCTACACCCAGTCATATCCAACGCTCTCTTCAATGGGAGAAGGAATGTATGTTGACCCTTCAGGTCCATCCTACAACCGAGATACTTCCTGGTGGAAGGTACCATTTGATGTTACGGAGGACAGCTCCTACGACGAAATGGACAGGGCTGATATAGGTTGGAGTGCAAAACCTGGTATCAACAACACTTCAATAACCAATGCAAACTTTGGAAATACCAGAGGTGGTTACCTGAAGCTGATCAAGACATGGTCTGGTTATCCAGATGGCTTTGATGACTTCCCTGATGAAGTGACTGGAACCATCACCGGCCCTTACGGATACGATGAAACATTTACGATTGAACCTGATGAATTTGGTGTTTGGGAGGAAATCATTGGTCCATTGCCTCCTGGTGAATACACCATTGATGAGGATGATGTTTTAGGCTGGAGCACTACACTAAATCCTGCCGATGGCAAGGTTGATGTAACTGCTGGTACCGAGGCTCAGGCTGCAAGCATCAGCATAATAAACAGCTTGGATAAGGGCTATCTGAAGATCGTCAAGACATGGTCTGGTTATCCAGATGGCTTTGATGACTTCCCTGATGAAGTGACTGGAACCATCACCGGCCCTTACGGATACGATGAAACATTTGAGATTGAACCTGATGAATTTGGTGTTTGGGAGGAAATCATTGGTCCATTGCCTCCTGGTGAATACACTATTGATGAAGATGATGTTTTAGGCTGGAGTACAACTCTAAATCCTGCTAGCGGTAAGGTTACTGTTACTGCAGGTGAGATGTCTCAAGCTGTAAGCATTAGCATTATAAACTCCTTCGATGAGGGTTACCTGAAGATCATCAAGACATGGTCTGGTGAACCTGAGGGATTTGACGATTATCCTGAGAAGGTAACCGGAACTATCACCGGTCCTTACGGATACGATGAAACATTTGAGATTGAACCTGATGAATTTGGTGTTTGGGAGGAAATCATTGGTCCATTGCCTCCTGGTGAATACACCGTATCTGAAGTTTCAATCGAAGGCTGGACAACCAGCTATCCAAATGGAAACAGCATACTAGTAGTTGCTGGAGATGAAGAGGATGCAGTTGAAATAGAAATCAACAACAAGTACAACCTGCAGCTGATGTCTGAAACAGCATGGGGTTACCTCCCAGGCGAATCAGATGCAATTTGGGATTATGTAAAAACCACTAACTGGGGTTGGACAACTGAGATCTCAGAAGTTGGAACTTATGAGTTTGACCTTTATGCAGCAGCTGGGCAGAACATCCTGTCCAACGGCTTCAAGGTAGGTACAGTTGAAGTTACAGTGACAGCAGGTTCTGAAGTTGGATTGTTCGATGTAGAAGTAACTTATATGATAGATGAAGATCTTGATTATGATTACTGGTTGGACGAGGCCCATGTATGGATTGGATCAACTCCGTTGCCAACACTTAGGAATGGTAAGATGACAAACGCACTTGGACAGTTCAATTACAATCCACACATCTCATCAGATGGACTTGAAGCACATCTAGAGGTAGAAGATGTTGAAGGTCCATTCTGGATTGCACTTCACAGTGTGGTTCAATGGTGGGAATAGAGCAATGATGTAAGATGCAAACGAGGTGGAGCATGCTCCACCTCGTTTTAATTTCTACATATTAGATTATCGGCTTGATCATCTCAAATTGATACAAGTTGTCCTTCTGGAAACCAAACCTTCTCAGAAAGTTGGAAATTCCTGCATTGCTGGATACGCTCATATGGAGCTCCTGCTTTCCTGTAACTTCAATTACCTTATGTAAGAGTGCAACTCCATGTCCCTCTCTCCTGTGTCCCGGATGGGTCCACATCCTGTAAATCTTGCCCATCTGGTCAAATATTATAAAGCTTGAAAGGTTTGATCTGCTGGTTATCCCGTAGTACTCTATCCCCTCCAGCTTATCTGTGTAATCCAGTGAGTTCTGCCAGTTTATATGGGTCTCATTTAGTATGGGCTTTATTCTCTTTATCATTTCCGGTCTTATCTTCTCAACATCCAAGGTCCTGTCCGGGAATTTGCGAAGCTCCTTCAATGTGTAGTATCTTAGAAAGTATGCCTTTTCATACCCAAGTTTTTCATAGAAATCAACTGCTCTGTCATTCCCGGAAATAACCTCCAGCATCATCATCTGGCAACGATTTTTCCTTCCAATCTCCTCATGCCTTTTCATAAGTTGTCGGCCAACACCCTTTTTTCTGTAGGTAGGTACCACTGAAAGGGTACCGCATCTGAAGGTCCTTATGTCATCATAGGTAATGATTCCACCAAGAACCACACCCACCGGCCTATTCATATCATAGGCGATGTGAGAGTGTTCTCGTTTATTCCCTTCAGCTCCAAAGAACCTTTCCAAAAATTGATCCTTGCTTAGATCAAATTTTACTATGTAGTCTGAAAACCCTTCCTTAAAAGCCAGGTATATGTCTTCATCCGATACTTCTGAGCATATTTTAATCTCAATGTTTTCCATGAAAACCTCCCGTTTAGTAATGGTAAGTTTTATCCTTTACTCCATTATACTTTATTTGTTCAGATATTCACGTTTTTTTTGATATTTTTGTCATTTTATGGTATCTATGATATCCTAAGCAACTTCTAGTGGACCTATGACCTTTAAAAGTTACGAAAAATTATTTTCTGAAGTTTCTAAATTTTGTAGCATTTTAATTTTGTAGCTGTTATAATTATCTTTAAAATATAAAAAGCAGATTCTGCAGAAAGGAGCCAACCATGAATTACGTATTTATATCACCTCATTTCCCTGCCAATTACAAATATTTTGCCATTGCCCTTAAAAATGAAGGTGTCAAAGTTCTAGGTCTGGGCTCTGAATCCTATGATTCCCTTGACCAGGATTTAAGGGATGCCATGACCGAGTACTACAAGGTTGATGATATGGAGGACTATGACCAGATGGTACGCGCATGTGGATACTTCACCTACAAGTATGGGAAGCTGGACTACATAGAGTCCCACAATGAGTACTGGATTGAGCAGGATGCAAAATTAAGGACTGATTTCAATGTGGAAGGCTTCAAAACCTCTCACATACCTTCAATAAAAATGAAATCCCAGATGAAGCAGCATTTTAAGAATGCAGGTATACCTGTAGCAAGGGGGCAGGTGGTTCCCACTATGGATGATGCCAGGAGCTTCATCAAGGAGGTGGGCTACCCGGTGTGTGCAAAGCCTGACAACGGGGTTGGTGCTGCCAATACCTATAAGATAAAAAACCAGGAGGAGCTTATCAACTTCTACAACTCCAAGCCCTCAACGAACTACATTATGGAGGAATTCATCCAGGGTGAAATTCACACCTTCGATGGACTTGCAGACAAGGATGGCAGGGTTGTCTTTATGAACTCCTTCATATTTGGAACTGGGGTCATGGAGACTGTGAATGATGGTCTTAATCAGTTCTACTACAACCAGATTGAAATTCCATCAGATCTTATGGACTATGGACTAAAGGCTGTTAAGGAGTTTGGATTGAAAGAAAGATTCTTTCATATAGAATTCTTCAGGACTCCGGATGGAAGGTTGATAGCCCTTGAGGTAAACGTCAGACCACCTGGAGGTCTTTCCCTGGATATGTTTAATTATGCAAATGATATCGATGTTTTCAAGAAATATGCATTGATGGTTTCAGGAAAAGATATTGGTGATTTCCCCAAAACAAGATACTCTTGTGGCTTTGTGGGTATAAAGAAGAAAATTGACACTGACTTTGATTGGATCAGTAAGCTGGCTCATGAAAACCATGGTCATGTAATCGTCACGGATGGGTCCATTGCATCAATATTCTCCGCGGCACTTGGAGACTATTCATTTATCCTCAGGTCAGAAAGCTTTGAAGAAGTAAGGGAGGCTGCTGATTTTATATTAGGCAACAGCTGATTTTACTAAATTAGGGAGGTTTTCACCATGAATATCGAATACCATGAATTCTACAGCGAGAAACTAAATAGGGTCATGCCCTTTAAAACCTATGGGCACTCAGGAAAACCCATTATTGTATTCCCTTCCTCCGGTGGAAGGTTTTACGAGTATGAGGATTTCGGAATGATTGAGGCCTGCCAGAGGTTTATTGAAGCTGGTTACGTTAGATTCTACACTGTCGACAGCGTAGACAGCGAATCCTGGCTTAACAAGGGTGCATGGCCTGGAGACATGGCTAAAAGACACAATGATTACGATTCATATATCATCGACGAGTTCATTCCCTTTGTGAAGGAGCATAGCGGATGGCAGGGACCGATGATCACTACGGGTTGCAGCATGGGAGCCTACCACAGCGCCAACTTCTATTTCAGGCATCCCGACGTATTCGATACCTTGATTGCCTTAAGCGGCATCTATGATGCCAGATTCTTTGTTGGAGACAATACCTCTGATACTGACGTATACCTTAATTCACCGGTGGATTATCTCAGAAACCTTGATAATGATGAATACCTTCATCTATACAGGAACGGGAATATCATAATTTGTACAGGTCTTGGAAACTGGGAGGAGGATACAATACGGGACACCAAGGCAATGGAGGAAATTCTCAGGAGCAAGGACGTTCCAGCGTGGATTGACTATTGGGGCAAGGATGTTGACCATGATTGGCCCTGGTGGAGAGTCCAGATGCCATATTTCCTTAAGGAGCTCAAGGACCAGGATAGACTGTAAAAAATAAGAGGATAGCTTGATTTAAAGCTATCCTCTCTTTATTGAGTTGTTTTTTATTATCCGAAGTAATCAATTCCAGCCTTGAAAAGTCGCTGGTCTTTTTCACCAGGTATATTTTTGTATATGTCCTCTGCTATCCTTTCCGAGTGACCCATCTTGCCCAGGACCCTTCCATCAGGGCTGGTCAATGACTCCACAGCCATCAATGACCCATTTGCATTGTAGAAACCATCATAGGTTGCATTTCCATCAAGGTCAACGTACTGTGATGAAATCTGGCCGTTTTCGATCAGCTTCCTAAGCACATCACCCTTGGCCACAAACCTTCCCTCGCCGTGGGAAAGAGGCATTGTGTAAACCTCCCCTACCTGGGTGTTTGCATACCACGGAGAAAGCTTTGACACTATCCTTACTGGCTGTAGCTGAGATATGTGTCTACCAATCCTGTTGAAGGTTATTGTAGGCGAATTCTCATCTATGGTACCTATCTCCCCGTTTGGCAGAAGTCCCAGCTTTATAAGTGCCTGGAATCCGTTGCAGATTCCCAGCACTAGACCATCCCTGTTCTTGAGAAGGTCCATCACTGCCTCTGTAAGGTATGGGTTCCTGAATATTGTTGCAATGAATTTTCCGGATCCCTCAGGCTCATCTCCAGCACTGAAGCCTCCTGGAATCATAAGGATCTGACTCTTTGAGATTTCCTCTGCCCATTCCTTGAGTGAATCGTTTATATCCTGGGAATTCTGGTTTCTGAAGACTGTGCTGCTTACAATTCCTCCAGCCTTCTGGAATGCCCTAACTGAATCATACTCGCTGTTTGTTCCCGGGAATACAGGTATAAATACCCTTGGCTTGGCAATCCTGATGCCTCCATATGGTTTTGGTTCTGCATCGCTCTTAAGATTTCTGATCTCCTCGTCCACATCCAGCTTGATTGGGAATACTCCCTCAAGGGTCCCCAGCCAAAGCTTTATGAGGCTGTCAAGGTCAACCGACTCATCTCCAAACACAAGCTGCTCCTGGGAGGTTGTTTCACCGATTTTTCTGAAGTTTCCTGAAAGCTTTTCAGAATCCTCTGGTCCCACTTCAATCAGGATGCTTCCCGTCTTCTTTTCATATAGCTCTTTAACATCAATATTTTCAAACCTGAAGCCTAGCTTGTTTCCAAAGCTCATCTTGGCTATGGCTCCAGCAATTCCTCCCTTTGAAACGGTCTTTGCAGACAGGATTATTCCCTGGTCAACAAGCTTCTTAATCTCACTGTAAACATCTCTTACCTGCTGGAAGTCAGGAAGGTCATTTTCATCAGGCATTACTTCCGCAAGATAGACCTGTGAACCGGTCTTCTTGAACTCAGGTGAAAGAACCTTGTCTGTGCTTTCTGTTGTCACTGCAAAGGTTATTATTGTAGGAGGCACTGAAATATCGTTGAAGGTTCCAGACATTGAGTCCTTTCCTCCTATTGCTGCTATTCCCAGTTCATCCTGTGCACTGTAGGCTCCAAGAAGTGCACTGAAGGGCTTGCCCCACTTAATGGGGTCCTTCTCCAGCTTTTCAAAATATTCCTGCATGCTAAGCCTTGCCTTCTTGTAGTCCCCTCCCATTGCAACAAGCTTTGAGATTGCCTCTATCACCGAGTAGACTCCACCGTGATATGGGCTCCACTGGCATATTTCAGGATCGTACCCAAAGGTCATAAGGCTTGCTGTTCTTGTGTCTCCCTGGAGTACTGGAATCTTTGCTGACATTCCTTCAATCGGGGTCAGCCTATGTTTTCCTCCCTCAGGCATGAGGACCGTTGCTGCACCTACTGTATTGTCAAACATCGCATTCATGCCCTTCTGTGAGCATACGTTAAGGTCTGACAGGGTCTTTTCCATACCCTCCCTGAAGCTTTGGTAGGTTTTGACAGGCTTTTCCCCTTCTCTTGGAGCACCTAGTACAACATCAGCAAATTGTCTGGACCCGTTTGTGTCAAGAAAGTCCCTCTTGATATCCAGTATGCTATTTCCTCTCCAGTTCATGACAAGTCTGCCTGTGTCGGTTATGTCAGCAACCTTTGTTACCTCCAGATTCTCCTGGCTTCCAAGCTCCTTGAAGGCTTCCATATCCTTGGGATCTATCACAACAGCCATCCTCTCCTGGGACTCGGAGATTGCAAGCTCTGTTCCATCAAGACCATCGTACTTCTTGGGAATTACATCAAGGTCAATTGTAATACTATCTGCAAGCTCTCCTATTGCAACAGATACTCCACCTGCTCCAAAGTCGTTGCATTTCTTTATCAGTCTCGCAAGCTCTGGTTTTCTGAAGAGCCTCTGTATTTTTCTCTCCTCAGGTGCATTACCCTTCTGGACCTCTGCTCCTGATGTTTCCAATGATTCCTCCGTGTGGGACTTGGACGATCCGGTTGCTCCACCGATACCGTCCCTTCCTGTCTTTCCTCCAACCAGTAGGACAATGTCTCCCGGCTTTGGAGCCATTCTAATGACATTTGACTTTGGAGCTGCAGCAATAACTGCACCAACCTCCATCCTTTTTGCTATATATCCCTCATGGTAGATTTCAGTGACCTGTCCGGTTGCCAGTCCTATCTGGTTTCCATAGGAGCTGTAGCCCTTTGCTGCTTCCTTGGTTATTTTTCTCTGTGGAAGCTTACCAGGGATTGTCTCTTCCATTGGTGTTCTTGGGTCTCCACTTCCTGTTACCCTCATTGCCTGGTAGACATAGCTTCGTCCGGATAGAGGATCTCTAATAGCTCCACCAAGACATGTCGCAGCCCCACCAAAGGGCTCTATCTCCGTTGGATGGTTGTGGGTTTCGTTCTTGAACATCAAGAGCCATTTTTCAATATTTCCGTCAACATCAACATCGATTTCAATACTGCATGCATTTATCTCATCTGAAATATCCAGGTTTTCAAGCAAACCATCTTGCCTTGTCTCCCTTGCATTTATTGTTGCCAGGTCCATTAGGCTAACAGGCTTACTTACTCCTGTTTTCTCCCTTGACCTGTAATAGCTGTCCAAGGCAGCCTGGAAGACCTGCTGGTATTTTCCCTCCTGAATTTTGATATTCTGTATCTCAGTGAAGAAGGTTGTGTGTCGACAGTGGTCCGACCAATAGGTGTCAATAACCTTAAGCTCTGTTACGGATGGATCCCGTTTTTCATCATTTCTGAAATACTCCTGTATAAGAATGATGTCATCCAAACTCATGGCAAAGCCCATTGAAATCCTGAACTCCTCCAGGTCTTCCTGGGAATAATCAATGAATCCCTTGTGAATCTCCACATCCTCAGGTTCAACAGTTCGGTCCTCCAGGGTTCTGGGAAGCTCCATGGATGCCTCTCTGGAATCTATGGGATTAATGAGATAATCCTTGATTTTCCTGAAATTCTCATCACTTATGTTTCCAACCATTAAAAACACCTTGGCTGACTTTACCTTTGCATCCATGTCCCCAAGGAGAATCTGAATGCACTGTTCTGCAGAATCCGCCCTTTGGTCGTACTGACCAGGCAGGTATTCAACAGCCAGGGCCCTGCCTTTAAATTCAGGCAGATCCGTGTTATGTACAAGGTCAACATTGGGCTCTGAGAGAATCTTGTTTACGGTTTCATCAAAGCTCTCCTCATTCCTGCAAGTAAAGTCGTACCTGTTTAGAATTCTCACCCTTTCCACACCATCAATCTTCAGAGATTCTTTGATTTCATGAAGCATATGCATGGCTTCAACATCAAAGCCTTCCCTTTTCTCAACATAAACTCTTCTAATATCGGAAATGACAACCACCGCCTTTATTTTATTTATATATTCATCTTAGAATATCCCTACGCTTTAGGCAAGTATAT
>Ga0334895_1000774_pt1 | contig 38739 bp, 29 predicted proteins | sample GraSluR3_MG_7_FD_207229 | JGI IMG/M metagenome (GOLD analysis project Ga0334895, IMG submission 207229) | Sludge microbial communities from methane-producing bioreactor in Wageningen University, Netherlands - Granular Sludge_31_05-R3 | ecosystem: Engineered > Bioreactor > Anaerobic >... | reverse complement strand
TTGGGGTCGATTTGTTCGCACACACCGAAAACGAGCGCACGCTTGCCGCGATCAGCAAGACGCGAGGTATACGGACCCGGTCGTTCCGACGAGAACGTAAAAAAGGGATACAACCGATCAATAAATGCCTTCATCCAGGGAGTTACGTTGTAGTTGTATGCGGGAGAACCAAGAATTATCCCATCTGCCTCCTCTATTTGCGGATACAACAGATGCATTCCATCATAAAACTGCGTACAGATTTTGTCCTTTCTACACCGCTCGCATCCGATACACCCTGCGATCTGATAGGAAGGCAGATGCACATACCGTGTTTCAGCACCTGCGTCAGCAGCCCCTTGTAACATCTGCCTCATAATTGCTCCCGTATTTCCCGTTTTCCTGGGACTGCCGTTGAATCCGATAATAACCATAGCTTGAAAACCCTCCACACATGATTATATCATAGGTACCGTGTACCGAATGAAGAGTATGTGTTGCACTTTGGACATGCTTCACTGTGATACAGAAGGGGGAATTGATGAAGACACATCTAATACGTATCAGCATGATCGGGATTATGGTATTACTGGTTTTGATCCTCATGACATCCTGTCTGCCGGGAACTAAATCATCAGAAGAGGATAAACCTGCAGGATTCTTCATGGGAATCTGGCATGGATGGATTGCTCCTATCTCGCTCATCGGACATTTTTTTAATGGAGAAATTCGTATTTATGAACCGAATAATACCGGATGGTGGTACGATTTCGGATTCTATATGGCTATCGTAGGTGGATTCGGAGGGCTCTCTTTGGCACGAAAGAAAGAGCACCGCACGCACCATCGAGATCAACAATCTCGCTGATTTTGTTCACGGTACCTACTTTGTTTATTGCTTCTTTTGTTCAGCTATTGCCAATTTTGCTCATCACGCTCGGCGGGTATATTGTTGCCCGTATTTATACGGTCGATGTCCATTCACTGATCAAAATCGTCGCCGACTTTTTCATGCCGTTACTCATCTTTCATGCCCTCTATTACAGTGACCTTCAAGGCAATCTGATTCTTAGCATTGCTGGGGTGACCACGCTGGTAGTATTGCTGAACACCATTTCCGGATATGCGTATGCTCGGGCAACAGGAATTGATGCCCGGTCTTTTATGCCCGCTACGATCTTTATGAACTCGGGATTCCTTGGCATACCCCTCATGCGCCTGTGGGGTGGAATTGCTGCTATGAATATCGTGGTGATATTTGATCAGATCCAGACCATATACATCTTTACTCTGGGAATACTTATTATTACCGGAGGCCTGCATGCAAAATCGGTAAAAACCATGTTGCGATCACCGATTCTGTGGGCGATAGCCGCAGGAGCGTTCGTGCGAATTTTTTCGATTCCGGTATCGACTCCAATTCTGACTACCTGTGAGTTCGGGGGAAACGCCGCACCTCCTCTTGCAGCGTTTGCACTTGGGGTATCGTTGCGAAACACCAAATTGCACATAGATCGCCACGTAATTGCCGGTATCATATTACGGATGGCCGGAGGATTGCTCTTCGGATATATCGGCAGTGTCATCTTTGGATTATCAGGTATCAGTAGAACCGTTGTTGTGGTTTCCTCTGCGCTACCCGCGGCAGTGTTCACCTCCGTATTACCCCTGCGATACGGCGTTGAGAGTACTTATGCAAGTTCGATAGTAGTTCTTTCCACACTGATTTCTGCAATAACCATCCCGCTTACCTTCATGATAGCAGGGTAACTAGCTATGCGCGCTACCTAACCTCTGCTATAGTAGCTTCATGACTATGAAAGAACGCATCGTGAATGCCATATTACGAGGGATTTTTCGGCTCCTGTTTACCATGGATCTCTCTGAATTTGAAAAAGTTCCCCGCCAGGGACCTTTTATCATTATCGCCAATCATACATCTGCACTCGATGGTCCATTGATGTACGTATTTATGCGACCGAGAAACATGATTGCCATGGGAAAAAAAGAACTGTGGAACCATTGGGCAACCCGCTTTATCATGAACTTATGGAATACCATTCCGGTAGATCGGGGCAATATGGGTCGAGATACCATGCAGCAGTGTTTTACCGTACTTGACCGCAATGATATTCTTGCCATTGCCCCTGAAGGAACACGAAACAGTACCGGAGAACTTCAGGAGGGAAAGGCTGGTGTAGCTTTTATTGCCCATAAAAAACAGGTCCCTATGGTGCCGATCTTCACATTAGGTTTTAATGATATCAAGAAGAACATGAAGCGGCTCAGACGGACTCCGTTGACTATTAAAGTAGGCAAACCGTTTGAGATTATTCACAAGGAAGGTCGGCTTGATGCAGTACAACGGCAGCAATTGGCCGATGAAATCATGCTCAGGCTCGCTGAACTGATGCCCAAATCCCTATGGGGACACTATTCAGGACATCAGCTCAACTTTACGTATACCAGACAGATTGACCAATAATATATACCCAGTCAGTTGTTACTTGACTGAGCCCAGATATTGATATTGCCATCCTGTGCCCACCGATCTATCTCGGCCAGTTCATCTGCGGAAAACTCCAGATGGTTCAGGGCTCCGACATTTTCTACGATCTGTTCAGGAGAGCTCGCACCAACAAGCACAGACGTCACTTCTTTTCTTCTGAGTACCCAAGCCAATGCCATCTGGGCAAGGCTCTGTCCACGTCGCCTTGCAATCTCATCCAGATGTCTGATACGATCAAGATTATCTGCAGAGAGCATTTTCTTCGAGAGTGAATCGGCATGGGTGATTCTGCTTCCCTCCGGAATCCCATGCAGGTACTTATCACTCAACATTCCCTGCGCAAGCGGAGAAAAGCATATCGTTCCCAGACCTAATTCATACAACGTATCAAGCAATGATTCTTCCACCCACCGATTCAACATGGAGTACGAAGGTTGATGAATGATTACCGGTACATTTCTTTCCTTGAGAATCGCATAGGCTTCCCTGGTCTTCTCAGCCGAGTACGATGAAATACCGACATAGAGGGCCTTCCCCTGCCGATAAGCAGTTTCGAGAGCACTCATAGTCTCCTCAAGCGGCGTATTGGGATCAAAACGGTGAGAATAGAAAATATCGACATAATCCAACCCCATCCGCTTCAGGCTCTGATCCAAGCTGGCGAGCAAATATTTTCTACTGCCCCATTCACCATATGGACCCGGCCACATAAGATAACCAGCCTTGCTTGAAATTACCAACTCATCACGATACTTCCCGAGATCCTCCTGGAGGATTCTCCCGAAGTTGATTTCAGCTGAACCCGGTGGTGGGCCATAGTTATTAGCCAGATCGAAATGGGTGATTCCCAGATCAAATGCTGTATGGATCATCTTCCGCGCCCGATCCAACGGCGCAGTATCGCCAAAATTATGCCAGAGTCCTAATGAAATCGCAGGGAGTTTTAAACCACTTTTCCCACAATAGGTATACCGCATCGAATCGTACCTTTGCTCATGTGCTGTATACATAATGCCTCCTTCTGTATGTACTCTATATACTCTACTGCCGAAAGTACAATCGGGCAAGTTACGATATCGCGGATATTCACCTGTAATAAACGTTCTTGCGTTAAGATATATTTCGCTCTAAACTACATTAAATTGTGAACAGAAGGTGGTAATATCATCAAAGCAGGCAGCGTATCAAAACGGGTCAAATGGGGCTTTGGGATAGGGGATCTCGGTGGAAATCTCTTTTTCACAGTAATCGGCTTTTATCTCCTCTATTATCTCACTGATGTGGTAAGGCTTTCTGCTGCACTTGCCGGTACCGTCCTCATGATCGGCAAGATATGGGACGCTATAACCGATCCGATTACCGGATATGTCTCTGACCGAACCCGTTCCCGCTGGGGACGCCGCCGCCCCTATATGTTTATCGGGGCTATTATATCATTTTTCACTATGGGATTGATGTTCACAAAACCGTCGATGTCGAACCAACTGCCCCTATTCTTTTACCTCACGGTGCTCTACTGCCTGCTTAACACCGCCTATACCTTAGTGAACATCCCGTATGCAGCACTACTTCCTGAAATAACCGACGATTATAATGAACGCACCATACTCACCGGATATCGGATGAGCTTTGCCGTGTTGGGAACTTTCGTGGGTGCAGGTGCGGTGATGCCGCTTATCTCCCTGATCACTGATGTGACCACCGCTTGGTCAATCATGGGATACTTCATGGGTGGAGTGATGCTCCTTACGACCTTAATCACCATTTGGGCAGTGAGGGAACCTCAGCATCTAGACCCCTACCCCCCGACTAGTTTCATCTCCACTTATAAAGAGACGCTGAAAAGCAAAGTGTTCCTTACCGCGCTGATTCCCTGGTCGCTATTTATCATGGGAACCTCCATGGTGCAGGGAGCCCTGGTGTACTATTTCGCCTACATTTTTCATGATGAAGGTCTGTTTCAGGTAGCTTTGATATTTCTTTTGACGACCAGTCTCCTCTGTATTCCCCTATGGGTAAAAATTTCTGAAAAAATCGGCAAACGAAGCTGCTATATGATTGGCATGGGCATCATGGGAGTGGGCGTCATGACCTTCTCACTGCTTGGAGAACAACTGGGGACCACCATATCGGTAATCATCATGGGTTTAGCAGGTACCGGGTTATCTACACACTATGTCATGCCTCACGCAATTTTGCCCGATGTGGTCGAGTACGATGCCATCAATCATAATAATATTCGTCGTGAAGGCGTTTTTTCCAGCCTCTGGACATTTTCAAGCAAAATCGGACAAGCACTGGCACTTGCTTTAAATGGCTGGATTCTTGCCCTCTTCTCCTATTCACCTGATCGTACAAACGATCTTGCAGTGATCGGCATCAAACTCCTTTGCGGTCCTTTCCCGCTGCTCTGGTACCTCATCGGCATCGCAATATTACGATACTATCCGATCGACCGGGCATACTATACAGAGATGCTCAGTACACGGGATGCGTTATGATCAGACGATCCGATCGCATGATCCACGTTCCACGTGCTGCAGCTTCGCGTGGATTTGTAGCACCACGCTATTCCAGACGGGTACGACGATTTATGATCACCGTGGGGGCATGGTATCTTCGACTCATAGAAGGTGTTTCCAACATAGATATTCATAACGAATCATCTCTCATGGATGAACTTGAATCATTCTTTGCCAATGACCACCGATTAATCATCGCATTCCGTCATGCGGCAAAAGAGGATGCCCCGGTACTCATGTATGCACTCAATCGCAAATTGCAGCGTCTTGCGAGAAAACGGAACCGATTAAAAGAACCCACTGAGCGGATTATCCCTCATGCACAGTTCCTCTATGGAAGTGACGTTCTTGAATGGGCAGGAAAAGCTGCAGCTTGGCTGTTTCCCCGTGTAGGCTGTATCCCGGTACAGAATAGAATTTTGAATAAGCAGAGCTTAACTATGCTGCGAACACAAATACAGCAGGGGGCTTTCCCCATCGCTCTGGCTCCTGAAGGACAAGTTACCTACCACATGTACCGATGCAGTGAAATAGCTCCTGGAATTGCGTCACTGGCTCATTGGGCTGCACAGGCATCACAAAAAGTAACCATTCTCCCTGTAGCTATCGGGTATCGCCATGCAGGAAATCAACAAACATTCATCCGATCCGTGCTATCGCGCTGGCAAGATCAGATTGGCATCACCCTGACCGATTGTACCACTGCTCCGATACTCAAACTGCTTCTTGAGGCAACAGAGCATACGGTGACATTGCTCGAGTCACTTTACTGTATTGATCCGGAGCAGAAAGCCCCCGCATCAATTCGTGAACGGATTCTTATGATTTGTGAAGCTGCAATGAAACGTGCAGAAAACATCGCCCAGATATCGGGAGATGGTACGCTTCTTGATCGACTATTTCGATTGCGGTATCTCGGTACTAACGCCACTCGTCCGAAACAAAGCCATCAGCATCAATCACCTGTGATCAGGAGATTTGCCGATGTTAAGGCTCTGGAGGCTCATACCTACTTACATCACACACAGCTAGTCGATGTACTTGAATATATTGATCCAGATTACATCGCCCCTCCATGCAGCGCAGGAAGAGCCTGTGAATATGCACTCAATTTGCTTGATGTCACTAATCGTATACAGGAAGGTAACATCAACTCACGGTACAGCCCCCGAAGAAAGGGAGCCTACGTCTATATTGGGAAAGCGATTCACCTCGATAACCGAAAAAACCAAGGCGAGCCTCCATTTAGTAAAAACGATTACCATAAGCTTCTACAGGAAGTTCAGGAGGCTCTTGAAACAACATCACTTGCCATGGAAAATGACGTAGAAAACGAAATGCTCACCTAAAGCTGTTTCTGAGCTTTCAGATGATCTTCATACGCCCGTTCCATCTCAATCTTTCTATTCTCTACAGTTCGATTTCCACTATACCGCCAGACTTCACCGATCAGTTTGATAGCTTCATCGTAACGGCCGAAGGACTCAAGTATGATCGCTGCATTATATCCCGAGGGAACATGATTTGATTGTTCCCACTCCCGCTTGAATGTTTCGAGGGCCATGCCAAGCGAACCTTCCTTGGCTGCCTCATAAGCATTTTCAACTCGTTTATTCTCCGGTTTATTATCCATGAGTGCCACGGCCTTAGTTGTCCAACGGGGGGCAATCAGCTCAGAGAAAGAACGGGAGAAAGAATCGGCCATGCTAGCCATCCACCGGTATAATTCAGGAGCTCTACTTGCCCCGGTTGATCCGGGTTCAATTTTATAAGTCTGCTCTCTGGAGTCTGAGTAGCTTTTGGTTGCAACAGTCTGCCCGGTTCCGGTATCTACTACAGTGAACTCAACGTTTAATGCAATCTTTTGCGTCACATGATGCCGCAATTCTTTAATGGTGGTGGATTCTCCCCCCTCAACTTCCGGAGGCACTATAACAGTTTCTTCCTGAGCAAAGATATATTCTTCAACCTTCAGATCAGTAATATCAACCATGAGCAAAGCATCATATCCCTGTTCTTTGAACCGTTGATACCGAATTCCCAGCGCATCAGAATCCGGTGGAGTCATAAGATTGAAGTAGTCAGTTCGTCTGAGATCCTGAATGATCTTCTGTGTGAGATACTGCGCAATGCGCAGTTCTGTACTATCGCCAAACCCGCTGGCAACTCGATACGGAGAGGTTCCACTCATATCTTTGATGGTGGCACTTGGGCTCGTAAATGCGGTGAACCGATAAGGCTCAACAGAGACTACAGCGAGATTCGTATACGAGGCCATATTGATTTCAGCTGGTACCATGTATCGCATGGTAACCGTTGTCGCACATCCGGTAACGACAAGTAAGATTGCAACAGTGAGAACCAAAAGCAGTCGAGATCTGGTCTTTCTCATTTTTTCCTCCTCTGTACAAATGGAAGCAACACGATTGCTGATCAGCTCAAGTGCTCATTTTTTGTAACTTCTGACATCTGTTTTCATCTTAGGTGCCTTTTCCTTAAAATACAATCATTTTTTGTGACAAATATATAAATTACCTGATTGCCTGGACTCAGTTGAGTACTCACTTCTTGTGGCAAAATCCTGAAGAGACGGGGTATAAGCAACAAAATCAAGCAGATATTACCTGTATTGAATTTATTTACAAAGCGGCCTATGATGGTGCGAATGAAAAAGACCTATCTTCTTGCTCTGATTCCAGTCATTCTCTGGTCAACAGCATTCATTGGTGTAAAAAGTGGCCTGGCGTTTGTTACCCCGTTTGCCTTTGCGGGCATCCGGTTTATGCTTGCAGGGATTCTCCTCTCTTTGTTTATCCATGACTATCGCGGATTATGGGTGCATACAAAAAAACATTGGAAGTTGGTGCTGAAAACCTCCGTGCTGCAGACATCGTTGTTTTATGCGCTATACTATTACGGTATCGATAACGTACCTGCATCAATTGCAGCTATTATCATCGGATCAATTCCCCTATTTTCCGCAGTTACTGCTCATCTATTTTTACATAATGAACAGCTCAATGGCCGGAAGATCATAAGCCTGTTTGCCGCAATCGGTGGCATTGTACTGATCAGTATAAGTAGAAATCCCTCAACTGATAGCGGTCGGACTCAGATCTTTGGCATTGCCCTCCTTTTGATTGCTGCTGTCAGTGAATCACTGTTGCAGGTGGTACTGAAGAAAAACACCGAACCTTATGATCCCAAAAAACTGAATACTGTACAGATTTTCATTGGAGGGGCGACCCTATTTCTAATGTCACTTCCAACGGAAGGTCTCATGAGTTTTCACCAACCTGTCTCCTTCTATATCAGTCTCCTATGGCTCAGTATTGTCTCTGCAGTGGGTTTTTCGATCTGGTATGGTCTGATACAAAAAGCGGAAGTTCGTGTATCTGAACTGAATATGCTCAAATTTCTCAATCCGGTGCTTGGAGCAATACTGAGCTGGATTGTCATGGCACAGGACTCTCCTGATGTGTATACGGTGCTAGGCATGATCATCATCTCCCTGGCCGTACTGTTCTTCTATGGTTATCGTCCACGGATATCACGTACATAAGCTGCGTACGCATTCTCTGTTCATACACAACCTCTTCAGCAGCAATCAGAAAAACCTGACAGCCTCAGTTCCCAATAGTTCTGCATAATCTTGTAATCAAATGCATCCTGTCAAAAACGTAAGATAAGCGAGATAATCATTCAGACAAATTTCCATTGCGATATATTACTCTAGTAGAGTACTGTTAACGTAGTACTTGACGACAGCCTAATTCATACTGAAATTGTAGGTATTGGGTAACGTCGGTTACATCATGGTTGATACGATCTTTGAAACACCGGCACACCCTATGTTCAGGGAGGTATTTCATGAGTAAACAGGTTTTTCACGATCCCGATCCAGCAGAAACCCAAGAATGGCTGGAGTCGCTCGATGGAGTGATTAAAAACGAGGGTCCCGAAAAAGCAGATTTTCTATTGCAGGAACTTACGAGTGCGGCACGTAATACCGGAGTGAGAACCTCTCCTGGTATAATCAGTCCATATACCAATACAGTTATTCAGGATACACAGGCAGTGATCCCTCATGACGATTCAGAGGTTGCGAAAAATGTATCAGCATTTGTGCGCTGGAATGCCATGGCTATGGTAGCTCGGGCGAATGCTGACGGAAGTGGTATCGGCGGCCATATTGCCAGTTTTTCCTCCGCTTCTGCCATGTACGAGGTTGGGTTTAACTGGTTCTTTAAGGGTCCGGATGCCGAATATGGCCCGGATCTGATCTTCTTTCAAGGTCATTCAGCACCCGGGATGTATGCCCGGGCTTATGTGGAAGGCCGCCTCACCGATGAACAGCTTGAACACTTCAGACGGGAAGTCGGCGGTAAGGGACTATCCTCCTACCCCCACCCCTGGTTAATGCCCGACTTCTGGCAGTTCCCTACGGTCTCCATGGGCCTTGGTCCCATGATGGCCATTTATCAGGCACGCTTTATGAAGTATCTCGAAGCGCGAGGACTCAAGCAGGTGGGAGATCGAAAGGTATGGATATTTATGGGAGATGGAGAATCTGACGAACCGGAATCCCTTGGAGCACTGTCACTTGCCTCCAGAGAACAACTCGATAATCTCGTCTGTGTAGTTAATTGCAACTTACAACGCCTTGATGGTCCAGTACGGGGCAATGGGAAGATCATTCAGGAATTGGAGGGAAAGTTCCGCGGTGCAGGGTGGCATGTAATCAAGGTCATTTGGGGTTCGGAATGGGATGAAATTCTCGAACGTGATACCGAAGGGGTGCTACTTAAAAAATTTGCATCGATGGTGGATGGAGAGTTCCAAACCATTCAGTCTAAAGGACCGGCATACCTGAGAGAAAGAATATTCGGTGATGATCCCTATCTGCAAAAACTGGTAGAGGATAAAAGTGATCAGGAATTATGGCAGCTGACTCGAGGCGGCCACGATCCGCGTAAAATCTATGAAGCTTTTCATGCAGCGACTCACCATACGGGAGAACCTACCGTCATTCTCTTTAAAACAGTAAAGGGATATGGAATGGGTAAAGCAGCAGAAGCCACCATGGGGACGCATAACCAGAAAACCATGGACGCGGTATCCCTTAAAGCTTTCCGGGACCATTACCAAGTACCGGTGTCAGATGAAGATCTTGAATCGTTCCCTTTCATCAGACCCAAGCCCGGTTCTCCGGAAGAGGAATTCATTACCAGGCGAAGAAGAATCATGGGAGGACCGGTACCCTACCGCAAAGCTCATGCAGAACAGCTTACTATTCCACCATTGAAAGAATTTTCAGATCTGTTAGCTTCATCAAAGGATCGTGAACTCTCTACGACGATGGCCTTTGTACGGATGCTCACGAAGCTCGTGAAGCATAAGGAGATCGGCAATCGTATTGTTCCCATCGTTCCTGATGAAGCACGTACGTTTGGTATGGAGGGGCTGTTCCGTCAACTTGGTATTTATGCTCCCACAGGCCAGTTGTATGAGCCGCAGGATGCCGAATCACTTATGTGGTACAAAGAGGATAGAAAGGGACAGATACTGGAAGAAGGGATTACTGAAGCCGGTGCTATCTCATCATGGATTGCCGCTGGGACCTCCTATGCAAATAATGCGGTGACCATGATTCCGTTCTACGCTTTCTACTCCATGTTCGGATTCCAGCGGGTGGATGACTTTATCTGGGCAGCCGGAGACAGTAGAACCAAAGGATTCCTCCTTGGTGCAACAGCGGGCAGGACGACACTCAATGGTGAAGGACTGCAGCATGAAGACGGGCATGGGATGCTCCTTGCGGCAACCCACCCGACCTGTCAGGCTTATGATCCCACATTCTCCTACGAACTGGCGGTAATCATGCAAAATGGTTTGGAGCGCATGTATGCCGATCAGGAAGATATCTTTTACTACATCACCCTGATGAACGAAAATTATGTACACCCAGAGATGCCGAAAGGAGTCGAGGAAGGAATCATCAAGGGAGCGTACCTGTTCAAGGCGGCCGATAAAAAGAAAGCCACGGCCACTGTACAGTTGATGGGCAGTGGTACGATTTTACGGGAAGTGATTGCAGCAGCAGATCTGTTGCGTGATGATTTTGATATTGCAGCCGATATCTGGAGTATTCCCGGGATAAATCAACTGCATCGTGATGGGGTGGAAGCTGAACGGTATAACATGACCCACCCCACTGCAAAATCGCGGATCCCGTATCTTACCCAACTGCTTGCCGGTCACGAGGGACCGGTTGTGATCAGTACCGATTATATTCGGGCCTATCCTGAACAGATCAGACGACTGATTCCTCAGAAAGAGGTAACGATCCTTGGTACAGAAGGCTTTGGGCGTAGTGATTCCCGTGAGGCACTCAGAAGATTTTTTGAAGTGGATCGGTATTACATCGTGATTGCAGCACTCAAGCAGCTTGCTGACATGAAGCAGATCCCAGTCAAACGGGTAGCTGAGGCACTGAAAAAGTATAACATCGATGCGGATAAACCCAATCCGCTTATCAGCTGAAGGAGTCATCACATGGCAAAGCACCAGATAACGGTTCCCGATATCGGAGATTTTTCCGATGTCGCAGTCATTGAACTATATATTCGTGAAGGCGATACCATCGCGCTAGATGATCCGGTCATCGCGTTGGAAAGTGCCAAGGCAGTCACCGATATCCCCTCACCATATGCAGGGAAGATCACCGCTGTTCATGTCAAGGAAGGCGATCTCGTTTCAAAAGACAGCCTTCTTGCTGATATCGAGACAGCAGAAGAATCTGCTGATACTTCTCAAACTGAAAAAGAAGAACCTGAGGTTCCAAAACAGAAAGAACCGGCACCGAAACAAGAAACAACACCAGAACCAAAAGCTCAAGAGAAAACAGAGAAGCAACCCGTACCGAAACAACAAAGTACGCAACCTGCCAAACTTCCGTCAGATAGAGGAAAACAAGTTCACGCGAGTCCTTCAGTCCGAAGATATGCTCGGGAACTGGGAGTTGATCTTGCACTTCTCTCTGCATCGGGTCCGCATGGAAGGATTCTCAGGGAAGATGTGCAAAATGCAGTGAAACAGGCAATTTCTCAGCAGGGTAACACCCCTGTTGCTGCACAGCCGCTGGAAGATTTTTCGGTATATGGCCCGACGGAAGTTCAGAAACTCACTCGGATTCAGAAAATCAGCGGACCTCACTTGCAGCGAAGCTGGCAGACGATTCCTCTTGTTACCCAGTTTGATGAAGCTGATGTAACAGAACTTGAACAGTTCAGGAAACAGCTGAAAACAGAAATTGCGCAGCAGCCACAAGACCAACAGATTAAAATAAGTATACTGCCGTTTATTGTGAAGGCGGTGGTTTCGGCATTACAGGAATTCCCGGCGTTAAACGCTTCGTATGATGCAGCTCACCAGCAGCTTATCCTCAAGAAGTACTATCATATCGGCATTGCCGTAGATACACCTGACGGTCTCGTGGTTCCAGTACTACGCGATGCAGATAAAAAGAGTGTACGGATTATTGCCGAAGAACTCAGTCAGCTGGGAAAACAAGCCCGTGAGGGGAAGCTGAAACAGGATGATCTCACCGGAGCTTCGTTCAGCATTTCGAGTCTTGGCGGTATTGGGGGTACTTACTTCACACCCATTATTAATCCTCCCGAAAGCGCCATTCTGGGAATCTCGAAGATCCAGAAGAAACCAGTGTTCAACGGCGAGACGTTCGTCCCCCGGGATATACTCCCGCTTTCGCTGTCGTATGATCATCGGGTTATCGATGGAGCACAGGGTGCTCGATTTACCACCTATCTTGCCTCACTGCTGGGTGACATCAGAAGATTGATATTGTAGGAGGAATTTATGCAAAAACGTGATGCTGATATGGTTGTGCTCGGTGGAGGACCAGGTGGATATACTGCTGCATTCAGAGCTGCAGATCTGGGCAGATCCGTCATCCTCATAGAAAAACAGAAAACACTGGGCGGAGTGTGCCTTAATGTGGGATGCATTCCGTCAAAATCGTTGCTTCATATCACAGAAGTCATGCACGATGTAACACAGATTGCTGCCACCGGAATCACCTATGGAGATCCTGACATTGATCTTGATGCAGTGAGAAACCATAAGAAACAGACCGTTTCCCAGCTCACTGATGGGCTGGACGGCATGTGTAAAGCGAGAAAGATTGAACGGATTGAAGGAACTGGTGCACTTGTCAGCGATTCCGTACTTGAAGTGGAAACAGCTGATGGCAAAGTAGCATATACTTTCAAAGATCTCATTATTGCTGTTGGTTCCCGTCCTGCAAGAATACCGGGTATTCCTTATGAGGATTCACGGATATGGGATTCAACCCGAGCACTGGAACTACCGGAGATACCTCGACACCTTGTGGTTATCGGAGGAGGCATAATTGGATTGGAAATGGCGGCTATCTATCATGGACTCGGAAGCGAAATCACCATCGTAGAGATGACTGATTCGATTATCCCCCCTGCCGATAAAGCACTTAAACAGCCATTACTGAAAAAAATCAAAGCTGAGTATCGGGCAATATATACGTCAACAAAAGTTACTGGTGTTGATGCAGACAAAAGTCACCTGGTAATACATCTTGAGGGAAACAAAGTCCCGGAATCCATAGAAGCAGATGCAGTGCTTGTTGCTGTCGGGAGAAAAGCGAACAGTGACACTATCGGTATTGAACATACTTCGATACAGATGAATGAACGGTCCTGGATCATCACCAACGATCAGCAGCAAACCGCTGCATCTCATATTTATGCAATCGGAGATGTCACCGGAGACCCGATGCTTGCTCATCGGGCAGCACATCAGGGGAAAGTGGCAGCTGAAGTGGCTTCAGGGCTTCCGGCAGCATTCACCCCCATGAGTGTCCCGTCGGTTGCCTATACACAACCTGAAATAGCGTGGATTGGCTTGACTGAGGAAGAAGCAAAAAAGCAGAACATACCGGTAATGAAAGGCTCTATGCCATGGTTGGCAAGTGGAAGAGCCCTCAGTGAACTTGCCACCGAAGGAGTTACCCGGGCTTTATTTGATCCTGATACGGGAAGATTGCTCGGAGCAGGGGTTACCGGGAAACACGCTGGAGAGCTGATTGGAGAAGCTTTACTCGCTCTGGAGATGGGAGCGGTAGCGGAGGATATTGCGCTGACCGTGCATCCGCACCCTACTCTGTCAGAAACCTTTGCCGTGGCATCAGAATTAGCACTGGGAGTTGCTACGGATATGGTCAACAAATCATCGAAGGGACAATAGTAATACATCACGACTGATTCAGGGGGACAAACCCCTGAATCAGTACGTATACACTTGCCGAATTATGTGTATTCACACACCGGTTGCCTAACCGTTTTTCATACAACTCATGCTAAGTTGGATCATCTTTTATAAAAGATAATCAGAAAAAATGCCGACAAAGAAGCTCTATCATGAGTCAATAGGCAAAGCTCCTGTGTTGTAGTGCATGGAAAATGCAGGTGAATTAATATGCTATGTTGATACGTGAATCATGGCTTTTCGGTCCCATAAAAATGCAGGGGACTGCTTACCGGCAATCCCCTGTACGGTTTCTGAGAAATTCGTTTTAGCTTTGCATCCCTCGTTTGACCGCTGAAGCTACAGACAAGGTTCGCTTCACCTGATGGGCGATAGCCGGTTGCACATCCTCTATCATCTTTCCATCTTGCCCTATGGTGACGGAAGTCCCATAAGGATTCCCCCCTCCAGCAAATATTACCGGATCGGTATACCCCGGTGCCACCACGATTGCTCCCCAGTGATACATCATGGTATAGATGGACAGCAACGTTGCTTCCTGTCCGCCATGCGGGTTCTGTGCTGAAGTCATAGCACTCACCACTTTATTAACGGTTTTCCCCTGTGCCCACAATCCTCCTGTAGTATCAAGAAATTGTTTCATCTGTGCTGCCATAACCCCGAACCGTGTGGGGGTACTGAAGATGATAGCATCTGCCCATTCAAGATCCTCAGGTCGTGCTTCAAGAATATCTTTAGTGGCCTCTACGGTAGCCTTCCAAGCTGGATTGCTATCAATCACCGACTGGGGTGCAAGTTCGGTCGCTTTAACCAGTCGCACTTCAGCTCCTTCAGCTTCAGCAGCTTCTTTTGCCCATTGAGCCATCTGGTGGTTGGATCCACCCATGCTGTAATACACAATAGTAAGTTTTACCGAATCCATACTCATTCTCCTTGTACGTAACGTACTGTCTATCATTCCTGGGCCTTCCCAGTAAGTTTTTTCATGAACAGAATCAACTGTTTCTTTTCCTCTTCCTGTAGTATTGAAAAAATCCCGCTGATATTTTGCACATGCCGCGGAAACAAATCCTCCATCAGCGCTTCTCCTCGATGGGTCAGTGAAATAAGACGAGCCCGTTTGTCATGAGGATCGCTATATCTCGATATAAATCCTTCCTTCTCAAGATTCTCAATTACCACGGTCATGTTTCCTCCTGTGGACAACATACGTTCCATGATATCTTTTATCCGGGCATCCCCCCGATGATACAGATACTCAAGAACCCCGAATTGAGCCAGCGTGAGCTTCCCTTCTCGCACGGTCTGCATCTCCTGCCTGCGCACAGACTGCACCCCTCTTACCAATGCAATGAGTACCTTGAGATTCAGTTCATCTTGTTCACTGTACGATGGGGAATGTTTCATACAATGAATATACTACTAATTAGTACTATCGACAAGTATCATCAATGAGTTTTCTCATGCATGACGTGTATGTAAGTAGATGGTTGTATATGTTAGACGAAGCATCTCTTGAACAGAAAATACAGGATGTATTGCAGAATCGCTTTCATCTCACCTCTCTCTATCCCTATCAGGAATTGGTAATCCATACTATTTGTGAGCGCAATGGTTTACTTGGCAGAGAAATACAGCAGAACGCCTATGAAAAGCAGGTCGTGATACTCCCCACGGGAAGTGGGAAAAGTGTCTGTTTTATGCTTCCTTCCCTTCTGATCAGGGGGATCACAATCGTAGTCTATCCACTATTATCCTTAATGAATGATCAATCCCGCCGATTTGCTGAACTCGGAGAGAAAGCCGTGATTCTGCGTGGTGGTCAAGGCCGTGCAGAACGTAATGCTCTCTGGCATGCACTAGCAACTGGATCATCACGATTTATCATTACTAATCCGGAAACACTGCAGAACACACAGGTGATAAGCCATCTTTCACATCTTAGCATCTCTTTGATGGTTATCGATGAAGTGCATACGGTAACTCAGTGGGGGGAAACATTTCGCCCCGCTTATCTTGTCCTATCAGATATCATCCGCAAAATTTCTCCACAGCAGGTCCTTGCATTTACCGCTACTGCATCTCCACGTATAATTGAACGGATTACGGCAATCCTCTTTGACGGAAAAGAGCCGCACGTGATTAGGGGAAACCCTGATCGCCCCAATATCTTCTATCGGGCACTTCCGACTCTCTGCAAAAAGCATGCTATCGAGATGCTCCTTCGGTATTCGATAGCTCTTCCCGCACTCTGTTTCTGTATGAGCAGAAATCGGTGTGAACAATATGCATGGGAGATGAAGATGCGAATTCCTTCACTTCAAGTACGCTATTATCATGCAGGCTTGGATAAGACGGAACGGGAGGCAACTGAACAGTGGTTTTTCAGTGCAGAACATGCGGTACTTTTTTGCACAACGGCATATGGCATGGGGGTTGATAAGCGGGGGATCAGAACCGTGGTGCATGTAGATCTTTCCCAGGATGTTGAATCCTTTCTGCAAGAGTCCGGGAGAGCCGGGAGAGATGGAAAGAGATCTCTATCGATAGTGCTCCTTGATTATCTGTCTTCTGAAACACCTCGCCTTCAATCATCGACACCGCAAGAACAACTGCAAGCAGTCTTTTTACAGAGTGATCATTGCAGAAGGGAGGCACTGCTACAGATGATGGGCTTTGCACATGACAGTTGCAGTGGTTGTGATATCTGCAACGGCACGTCGGTCACTGTTCCGGATGGACTTGAACAGATTCTTGCATTATGCAGCATCTATCCATTTCGATTCACTGTGGAAATGGCAGCTTATACACTTTGTGGAGATACTTCGTATAGTCCCCGTTCATCACAACATCGGTTCAATCCATTCTTTGGTGTACTCTACCGTTGGGAACCGGATGATATAATCGCGGCAATTCATCAACTGATTCGTTTGCATAAACTCGGTAGAGGTACATGGCTTTTAGGGAAAAATCGATTATACTGCCGGAAGATCAAGCCTCTCCACGAGCGACTTTCTTCCCTTTTATCACGAGATGAATCAGTACGGCCACTACGATAGCCCCTATTCCTGCCAAAGCCGTGATGATAATCGGCTGAACACTGGAAAGACCGGTTCCACTCTGTTTTACAAAAATACCATACAGTGACCAGACCCCTACCAATGCAAACCAGATATCACCAGAGCGTATCACCACCAACAGGTTTATCAAAATGGCAGCGATCATTACGATTACCGTCCATATCACCTCCGATATCCCGAATTGGTTCCACTCGACCACCACTAACAAGGCGGTCACATTGGCGATCGTCGCCACGGTGATCCACCCAAGATATACACTGATCGGGAGCATAATACAGATACGATAGGCCAGAGAAGCATCATATACTCTACTGCGTAGGTACATGACCACTAACGATACAAGGAGGATAAGCATTACCACCAATGACCATACAAGATATTGCCAATGCCAGAGTACGATCCAAAGTGCATTTGCCGCACACGAGAGGAGAAACCAGAGATGAAGTGACTGAACCGGCTTCTCATGACTATCCGACCGATTGATCGTTACCCACTGGTAGATAATCAGCAGAGCAAGCAGGGTATAAATAACACCCCAGATGGCAAACGTTGCACCTGATGGAACAAATAGATTCTGTATCCCGTCAGATACTTCTCCGGTGGTCACGCCATTCAAGGGTAGAATATTTGCCAGTGCATTCACCGTAAGTGTGCCCAGTACCGCTAACGTGTTGATCACTGCTAACAGTTTTCTGTGTTTCATATGTCTCTCTCCAGATCGATATATCGGCTTTCCATGACTAAATCATACTGAGTTGTGCATGAAACGCAAGATTTTTCCGTCTTTTATGGCAATTTTTTCAGAAATCATCTGTGTTGGCAATCCGTAACCGATGGAAACCGGACCTACCGGGAAGACTTTCTCTTGACAGTTTACATCATTGGCAACTAATGTCCAAATGTCACCGGTGAGGAGGACCTCATGAAAGGAAAGGACCGACTACTGCATTTATTAGAAAGTAGATCACTGCATCAACTACTTGCATCACTATACGGCAGCCAGAGCAGTACTGAGTTTCATGTCAATCGTATATTCCGCCTGATTCATAACCATCCGATACCGGGAAATGACGAAACTGCGCTATTCAGTACTCCGGGAAGGACTGAACTTGCGGGAAATCACACCGACCACCAAGGAGGCAAGGTTATTGCTGCAGCTGTTAATCTCGATATGTTAGCAGTAGCAACAAAGATTACAGAACCTGTTATTTCAATTCAGTCTGAAGGATTTGCTCCCGTTACGGTGAATCTCAATCATCTGAATATCCAGGAAAGAGAAAGGGGAACTACCGATGCCATGGTACGCGGAATTGCAAAGGGTTTTGCAGATCGCGGATTTCCCATCGGAGGTTTTATTGCAAATACGCATTCACTTGTGGCTCCCGGAAGTGGACTCAGCTCTTCTGCAGCTTTTGAAGTGCTCATCGCCACTATCATGAATTCTTTTTATCATCACAACAGGGCAGATGCAGAAACATTGGCTGAGATTGCTCAAGATGCTGAACAACAGTATTATAGAAAACCTTCCGGTCTGATGGACCAACTTGCCTGTGCAGCCGGAGGAATTGGTTTATTTGATTTTTCTCATCACGTGCAACGCACTGAAATAGATTTCAATTTTGCAAACTCGGGATATGATATGGTGATTGTTCATACTGGGACCGATCATTCCTCCCACGCAAAGCAGTACGCTGCAATTCCCCGGGAAATGCGTGCAGTTGCCGCATGTTTTGATTGTAAAAATCTCAGCGAAGTCCCGTTTAGCCTATTCTCTGAAACAATTCACAGCATTCGGTACACGGTACAGAATGATCGGGCGTTGTTGCGGGCCTTCCATTTTTTCATGGAAAATAACCGAGTCAGCGCTATGTATCAAGCCCTTGAAGCACACGATATGAGATCATATCTTGCCCTGGTACGTGAATCAGGAATAAGTTCTGCTCAATATGTGCAGAATCTCTCTGTTCCGGAGGAACCTGCCGAGCAGAGTATTCCACTTGCACTTGCTCTCACGGAACTTTTCCTTGAGGAAGATGGAGCTTGTCGTGTACATGGAGGTGGATTTGCCGGGACAATTCAGGCATACATTCCGCACACCCGGATCAATGAATACACCAACACCATGAACAGCATATTCGGCGAGGGAGCTACAACAGTATTATCTGTTCGAAAGCTCCCTTCGATGCGAATCGATACGATCTGATCAACGAACAAGTTTCTCAATAAGTTTTAGAATCTCTTCGATTTTTTTATCGACATCTGCTCCTGAAACAAATGAGTCATGAACACAACTTTTAAGATGAGCCTCAAGAACAATTTTATTGGTCTTCTTGAGTAACGCTGTGGTTGCCAGAAGCTGGTTGGAAATATCGACACAGTATCGATCTTCCTCAACCATTCTGAGAATTCCATCAATTTGTCCCCGTGCCGTCTTCAACGCCTGAGAAATCTGTGCATGATCAGCTTTCATGTTTCTACATCTCCTCCACAAGAGATACCGAATAGCCGGCATCCGTTACTACCTGTATCAGCTTTTCGTTTGAAATAACTTCCGACGATCGGACAACGGCCTGCTTCTTCTCCAAGTCTACTGTCGCCTGAACATGATCAATTGAATTCAATGCCTGTTCGACCCGCTGTCGGCAATGCATACATGTCATCCCGTCTATCATAACTTTCTTAGTCATAGTACCATCTCCTTGTATATTCGTCTGGACTAAAGGTGATTTTTCCAGATTATTCTGTGATTCATTCTGAATAGATTGTTCATAAGCAAACGAAAATCGCTTTAATCGTAGTGCATTGGTAACAACGAACAAACTGCTGAGACTCATCGCAGCCGCGGCAACCATCGGACTGAGCGTCCACCCGAAGAAGGGATAGAAAACGCCTGCGGCAAGTGGTATCCCAAGCGTATTGTAGATCAGAGCCCAGAACAGATTCTGCTTGATATTCTTCAAGGTAGCCTTACTGAGTGAGATTGCAGCAACCACCTGATGCAGATTACTTTGCATGAGGATCATATCTGCCGATTCAAGGGCAATATCAGTTCCATTACCAATAGCCATCCCCACATCAGCTCGCATGAGCGCAGGCGCATCATTAATACCATCGCCAACCATGGCTACAATTTTCCCTTCCTCTTGCAGTGAACGGACAATTGCCTCTTTCCCATCGGGAAGAACAGAGGCATATACCCGATCAACGCCTGATCGATGTGCTATAGCCTGTGCTGTTTTCTCATTATCACCGGTAAGCATAATCACTTCCAGTCCATCATCCTGCAAGCGTTTCACCGCAGATGCACTCGTCTTCTTCACCACATCAGCAACCGCAATTACACCAAGTACGTGCTGACCGCGAGCGAAGAACAGCGGCGTTTTACCCTCACCTGCCAACCGATCGGCTTCCAGCTGCAATGCAGTTATAGACAGGTTATGCTCATGCATGAACGAGGCATTCCCACCATAAACGGTTTCTGAACCTATCGTACCCTGCAGTCCCTTACCGGGAACGGCTGAAAAGTCTTCCACTGATTCAAGGTGAAGCTCTCGTGCCCCGATATATGCACTTATCGCTTCAGAAAGCGGATGTTCACTCAACCGTTCGAGAGCTCCTGCAATCTGGAGCAATTGGCTGACAAGACTCGCATCAACGGGAATCACATCAGTGACCTGAGGTTTCCCTTCAGTGATCGTACCAGTTTTATCAAGCACCACCGTATCAACTGACTGAGCTGTTTCCAATGCATGGGCATTACGAATCAGTATCCCATGTTCAGCGCCTCTTCCGGTACCGACCATAATTGCGGCAGGAGTGGCAAGACCCAACGCACAGGGACAACTGATCACCAGCACCGCTATACCGAATGCAAGTGCAGTTTCTATCGGCAGACCTGCAGCAAGCCAGATCCCCGTGGAAACAAGAGCGATAGCAATAACAATCGGCACGAAAACCGCACTGATTTTATCAGCTAATCGTGCTATCGGCGCCTTTGTCGCACTGGCATCCTCCACCAGCTTGATAATCTGTGCCAGTGTGGTATCATTGCCTACCCGATCGGCACGGTATACCAATCGCCCGGTAGTATTCATACTCGCACTGAGTACATGATCTCCCGGTTGCTTTTCCACTGGGAGACTCTCACCGGTGAGTGCAGCTTCATCAACTGCAGATACTCCCGATACCACCACCCCATCAACGGGAAGACGTCCACCGGGCTTTACCACCACGGTATCCCCGACTAGCACTTGGGAAACCGGAATTTCCCGTTCCTGATCCTCACGGATAACAACCGCGGTTTCAGGCGAGAGATCCATCAATTTTGCTACCGCTTCACTCGTTTTACCTTTTGCTTTTGCTTCAAGGTACTTCCCCAATAATACCAGGGAAAGAATCATGGCCGCGGACTCGAAGTAGAGATCCATCGCATAGTGCATTGCCCTAGCGGTATCCCCAATACCGAGACCAGCTCCAATCATATACATGGCAAAGATGCCATACACCAGTGCAGCTGATGAGCCAAGAGCAATAAGAGAGTCCATCGTCGGACTACGCTTAGCCAATGCGGTAAACCCCGATTTAAAATATTTGGCATTCACGATAAATACCGGTATAGTCAATAAAAACTGTGTAAGTGCAAAAGTCATGGTATGTGATGAACCAATAAATACTTGCGGCAGTGGCCAATTCAACATATGTCCCATAGCAAGATACACGAGAGGAATAGAGAAAGAAAACGAGACGATCAGTCTCTTTCGCATTCCTGCTAACTCTTTTTTTCCCTGCTCGTTGTATCTATGCCGTTCAGAAGAGGAAGCTGCTGATTGCTCATTTGCTCGGGCAGTCGCATCATAACCCGCCTGCTGCACGGCTTGAATAATGGTATCATCATCAATATCGGGAGTCTCAGCTGGAATATCTACCGCCAGTGTATGAGTCATCAGATTCACTGAGACATGTTCCAAACCGGGAATTTTTTCTACCCGCTTCTGCACGTGTAACACACATGAGGAACAAGTCATCCCGGTAACATCATACTCTTTGTGCATAGGTTGCTCCTTATACCCCACCCCCTGAGGGGTGTATATAAGTATACCTTACTCATCATCGGCAGCAAGGTCAAGAGGCTCCTATCAATGAGTAAACAACAGGTGATGATCCGGATCGATCGTCTTGTACCTGCTGGGTTTTTCCAGCAATTCCGAAAGTTGTACGGGAATGGGAACTTCAGAGCCAATTTCGGGTTCAACTATCGTGTTGAATTTGGCTGGATGCGCCGTTGCGTAAACCACCGACGGATGTATGGACTGTGTGAGTTTCCGCACATATTCTCCAGTTGCGGTATGGGGACATACCGTATACTGATAAGTCTCCCATATGTTCTTTATCTCAGTTCGAATCATCTCATCGGAAACACTATGAGCAGAGACTTCATCAGTAAACGAAGCATGATCACTGAAGAGATGGGTAAGTCGCTCCATATTACTGGGATCTCCGACATCCATCGCATTTGCCAAGGTTGCTACACTTGGTCGCTTCTGATACTTTCCGGTTTCAATATAGTCAAGAATAGGACGGTTTGCATTCAACGCAAGGACAATCGAGTGGATAGGTGCACCGACAACCTTTGCCCAGAATGATCCGCAGCTATTTCCCACATTACCGCTTGGGATGATCAAATCGGGTTCCATACCGGTTTTGACAACCACTTCAAGACTTGCATGAAAAGCATACACAATTTGAGGAAGTAAACGTCCTAAATTGATGCTGTTCGCTGAAGACAGACCGTATTCCCGCACCAATTCGGGATCCATAAAGGAATCTTTCACCATGCGCTGACAGTCATCGAAAACACCCCGAACTGCATAGGCTTCAACGTTATCTGACCAGCAGGTAAGCTGTTGCTGTTGTCGTGCCGAGACTTTCCCTTCAGGAAATAACACCTTCACTGATATTCCCGGCCTTTTATGGAAAGCGGCAGCTACAGCTCCACCGGTATCACCACTGGTAGCTACTAAAATCGTGAGTTTACGATCCCGCTTTGCCAATAACCGCTGCATGCAGGCAGCAAGGAAACGAGCTCCAAAATCCTTAAATGCTGCCGTAGGTCCCCAGAATAGTTCCAGCACTGCCATCTGATCGTTATGCCAGTGCAGTGGCACGGGAAAATCAAAGGCCTCCATACAGATTTCTGCTAATTCGCTTTCCAATTCATCCCCGGCAAAAAATGGTGCCAGCACTTCATAAGCCAACTCCGGATAACTGGTGGCCATTTTCAATCGCTGTAGCGGGATATAGGGGAACAGCTGGGGCACATAGAGCCCCCCGTCGGGTGCAAGTCCCTGTAAAATGGCTTCTGAGGCCGTCACTGCAGGAGATTTTCCTCTGGTACTCATGAAAAGCATATTCCCTCCCCCTATAATCGTGCACCGAGATAGGCACTTAATCGTAACAGGTCAGCAAAAACACCGCCGGCGGTCACCTCAGGACCCGCCCCCGGACCTTGAATTACCAGTGGCTGTACATGATATCGTTCCGTGGTAAAGGCTACGACGTTGTCAGTCCCTTTTGACTGCGCAAATGGGTGATTTTCGGGATAAGCGGCGAGTTCAACGCTACAACTCCCATCTTCAGCAACTCTTCCGACATACCGCAGGCGCTTTCCGTCTGCTGCAGCTTTTTGGTAAAGCTCCAAGATCGGTTCATCCATCATCTCCATTTTATCAAGAAATTCGGAAAGCGGTACTCCACGAAGCGGTTCAGGGACTAGTGAAGTGACCTCAATATCGGAGACTTCCACCTGGTATCCCATTTCACGGGCAAGAATAATCGATTTACGTGCTACATCCATCCCTGACAGGTCATCACGCGGGTCAGGTTCTGTATATCCCATTTCTTTCGCTCCCCGTACCAGAGTGCTGAAAGGTACCGTGCCATCGTAGTTGGAAAACAGATAGGCAAGAGTTCCCGAAACAATACCTTCAACACTGCGAACTCGGTCTCCGGTCTGGATAAGGTCCTTGAGGGTACCGATAACCGGTAACCCAGCGCCCACCGTAGTCTCATAGAGGAAGTGTTTTCCATATTGTTTTCCGGCTTCCATCAGACGCCGGTATTCCGGGTATGCTGCAGTCCCGGCTTTCTTGTTCGGCGTAACGATATGAATCCCCTCCTCAATCCAATCGACATAGTGTGTGGGAAGTTCTTCACTGGTGGTGCAATCGATGAGTACTGCGTGAGGGAAGTACGAGGCTCTAACATGTTTCACCAACTGCGATACGTCCAAGGGAACTCCTTCAGTGACAAATCGTTTACGCCAATGAGCAAGGTCAATCCCCTGATCATCGAGGAGCATACGGGAAGAATTAGCAATCGCCCGAATACGGATATCTACACCAAATTCTTTATTCAGTCGTTCTGCTTCTGCTGCTATTTGACTGAGCAGGGTTCCGCCGATATTCCCCGGTCCAAACAAACCGACACTCAGGGCCTGATTTGACAGGAAAAATCCAGCATGTAAAGCACGAAGAGCCTTTTTTGCATCCTGTTCTTTGATGACCACACTGATGTTTCTTTCAGAAGAGCCCTGTGCTATGGCTCGTACATTAACATGAGCTTTTCCAAGAGCTCCGAAGAAGGCTCCGGAAATACCTGGTACACCGGTCATTCTCTCGCCAACTGCAGCGAGAATGGCGGATCCCATCTCCACCTCAATATTCTGTATTTGATGGGAAGAGATTTCGCTGGTGAAGGTGCTGCGGGCAATGGCGCAGGCAAGGGCAGCTTGTTCTGCAGGAACGGCAAAACAAATAGAATATTCACTGGAAGCCTGAGAAATAAGTACCACAGAGATATCCGATTCATGCATTGCGGCAAATAGTCGCCTTGCTACTCCGGGAACTCCAATCATCCCGGCTCCTTCGACATTGATCAGGGCAATCCCCCTGATTACGGAAAAACCCTTCACCAGTTTGGCAGAATCGGAACAGCGTGTGTCATCTACTATTGTTCCCGGCTCTTTCGGATGGGTAAAAGAACGCAAATGGAGGGGAATTCGCTTACCCATGGCGGGAACCATGTGTTGTGGATGTATTACTGGCGATCCAAAATACGAAAGCTCTGTCGCTTCGGCATACGTAAGACAGTCTATGACCGTTGCACTCGGCACATCATGAACATCTGCAGTGGTCACCTGTAAATCAGGATGCCAAAAAGTTATTGACTGCGCTTGTAGCTCGCTGCCCACAAGAGCAGCAGCATATTGAGAATCCCGATCACCCTTTGTATGGATACTTTGCGGCAACTCCCCGGTGACCAGAAGGATTTCTCCTTCAGACAGGTTACCAGTCAGTCCATCAAGAATTTCGCGGGCAGAAACAATCCGACATGATTCACCGGCACTGATAAAGGTCTCACGAAGTAAGGATGCAGCCCAGCTGCCGACGATCCCATCAATATATCTTCCCGAACCTTCAGAGATATCACCTACAAGCCAGATAGCTCGCAGCAGATCTTCAACTGCAGCGAAGCCCTGTTTGATCTCCTGGAGTACCGCAACACGATGATTTGCAGGGATTAGCTGTTCAACCAGGCTATTCCAGGCATTGGTCCGTTGCTCCATCATACCCCACAATCGTTCATCATGCCCTTTTGCTGCTTCCAACAGCTGTGCAAGTTCAAGCTCACCGTCACAGACAGGAGCGATAACAAACAAAAGGGTGCTTTCCCCTGCTTCTTTGCGAATCGACAGCAATGTGTCGGGACCATGGGGAGCTACAATCATTGATCCATCAATGGCGTGCACCTGAATGTTGTTCACTTTTTCCTCCCTCCACCTCAAGGTGGACTGCACGCACCCTAGGTGACATGCTCTGTTGTTCTGTACTATACGGCAGGATTCTCAGGAAAGTCCATCTGTGCCACCATCCATTTCTGCCTCAGTGAAAAAAAAAGAGCCCCTGAGGGCTCCTTCTGGTAATCCAGTGTAAAGATGGTACGATTATACCACCTTCTGAACCCTGCCACTGCGCAGGCAGCGTGTGCAAACCTTGATTGTCCGAGGTGTGCCATTGATGAGGGTCTTAACTGAAACGATGTTGGGTCTGAAAACGCGCTTGGTGGTAACACCAATGTGCTGACCTACACCACCTTTCTTTTTGAGCTGACCCTTACGGGTGACACTGTTTCCAGCGACAGTTCCCTTTCCACAAATATCACATCTACGTGCCATGATTATATCCACCTTGTATTTAACATTCACCACTGGTTATCGTCACCTGTGCTTCACACATGGAGCAACTGAAGCACGAGGAAACTCGCAACTCACAGAAACATAGCAGAATATTTCAGATGTGTAAATACCATCTATAGAGCCAACTTGAAATTTTTCTTTCGCTCACTTACGATAACCGCAAATGAAACTCACGGAAAACACTGCGTATCTGCTAACACTCGGATTTCCTGACTCAATCGCTCAACAGATCATGAAGCTACGTACACAGCTTTTTTCTTTGGTGAAACACATTTCTTTCGTGAGTCTCCCTCCCATGATCGCTCTTGCATGGCAGCATGAACCATTCCCACCGCTCTCTCATCTCCATCTACCCACACCCCCTTCCCCTTCGCTCTTCAGTTCATTGAAAGAGCGTAACAATGCTCTCTTTTTGGTACACGGTACGGAAGCTTTCGCTTTGTGGTTTTCACAGCTTGCTGTACATCGAGAGTGTACTGAAGATGTCCAAGAGGTGCTCTTCCCGATCGTACCCGGAATATTCCTCGGAAATCCTGGCACGTACCGCCTTCCGATAACCAATGTACCGCAAATACGAATTTCTGACTGGCGCCTGCAGCATTACCGCATAAAGACCCTGTACGACCGCGAAAATTTAGTACATGTAAGGTATGCACTCCTTGATGACCTGCACCTGAGATAATCAAGAGAACTTAATTGACAAACCTCTTTATTGTATCCATAGTCAAGACTATGACAGTTCCCGAACAACTCACAGCTGAACAATGGAATCAGGTTCTCATGTTTTCTCACAGTAAAGAAACCCCATTTCAGCTGATTCTTACCGATATCATCACTGATAAATTTCAGGAACTCTCAAGACTCTTCCCCTACGCACGAATTCACTACGCAGTGAAGGCTAATCCCCACCCTGAGGTACTCTCTCTCCTTAATCGCCTTGGATCATCCTTTGATGCCGCAAGCGTGTATGAACTAAGAAAACTCCTGGCAATTGGAGTACCCGGTGAGCGAATCAGCTGTGGGAATACCATTAAAAAATTTGCTGATATTCAGGAATTCTCTGCAGCCGGGGTAGATCTCTTTGTAACTGACAGTGAAGGAGATTTGAGAAATATTGCAAAAGCCGCTCCCGGTTCCCGTATTATGGTGCGTCTGATCACTGAGGGGACACAGACAGCAGACTGGCCGCTTTCACGAAAATTCGGTTGTAGCCCTGATATGGCCAGCGATTTATTGGTACTGGCAAAGAAACTCAACTTGGTACCCTGGGGTATTTCCTTTCATGTCGGTTCGCAACAACGGGATATCAATGCATGGGACAGTGCACTCTCAAAAGTAAATTATCTCTTCTCATGGATGGCTGAAAACGAAGGGATCGTGCTCTCGGGCATTAACCTGGGAGGAGGACTCCCCGCTACCTACCGGGAGAAAGCCAACCCGATGGAAACCTATGCACACGAAATACAAAGGTTTCTTCATGAAGATTATGGTAATCAGATACCAGAAATTATCATTGAACCGGGAAGATCGTTAGTTGGCGATGCAGGTGTCCTCGTCAGTGAAATCATCCTGATCAATAGAAAATCACGTACTGCGCTGGAACGATGGATTTATCAGGATTGTGGAAGATTCAACAGATTGATGGAAACACTCGGGGAATCAATTCACTACCCCGTTATCACAGAACGAGAAGGTCCTGCAGAACAGGTGATCCTGGCAGGACCCACCTGTGATTCAGTCGACACCTTATATGAAGATTTCCGATACGAGCTCCCGCTCAATCTTACCCCAGGCGATCGTCTCTATTGGCTCGCAACAGGAGCCTATACAAGCAGCTATGCAGCTGTAGAATTCAACGGATTTCCACCACTGAGGACGTACATCTTATGAACAACAAAAAAGCATCAATTTATGTCGACTCGAGCAGAGTTGTTCGATTTCTTCTCGTCATGCTCCTTGCTGGGCTCGCTCATGGATTGTATAAAGGCGTTCAGGATAATTATCTGGCAGAGATCGTAGGAATCAACGAATTCGAACGGGGAATTGTCGAATTCTTCCGGGAATTACCCGGCCTACTGCTCATATTCATCCTGGCTGCTATGTATCGATTCAGTGAAACTAAAGTATTCAAGATCGGTACAGCCATCACCCTCACCGGAACGTTAGGACTGCTGGTCCTCGGAACCGGTAAAGTGACTGTTGTGCTTTTTATGGTTGTCTACAGCCTCGGAGAACATATCGTATTACTGGTTAAAAGTACTATCTCATTACATATTGCAAAATCAGGACGTGGAGGAGCTTCACTTGGAGTCTCTCAGTCAATCAGTCAGGGTGGCAATATTATAGGGTTCCTCCTGGTGACTGCCCTATTTATGCTCTACCCGAAACTCGGAATCTCAATCGAGTCGGTACGAGGCTTCAAAATTATTTTCCTCCTTGCTGCGGTACTCCTGTTCGGAGCAACCTTAGTGGTCCTGGCAATGCGAGATAAGGGAGAACCGGTAAAACGTAGCCGTCTTTACTTTGCTAAAAAGTTCAATAAATACTACGGACTGGAAATATTTTATGGTGCAAGAAAACAGATCTTTCTTACCTTTGCTCCGTATGTACTGATCCTCTACTATGGAGCTAGCACCTCCTTAATTGCTTTTCTACTGGCTGTGTGTGCCATTTTCGGTATGCTTCTTTCCCCCTTTATCGGGAGACTCATTGATTATCTTGGGTATAAAACGATCATGGTAGCGGACACCCTGTTCCTCGTGGTCGTGTGCTTTTTCTACGGGTTCAGTCACCGGCTCTTTTCCATCGATGTTGCCTTTATCGTGGTGTGCGTCAATTTCGTACTTGATTCCATCATCTCTTTAGCATCCATGGCAACGACCGTTTATGTGCAGGATGTAGCCGATAATGAGCAGGAAATTGCGGCGACTCTCACGACGGGAATATCGGTAAACCATCTCATCAGTGTCATTATTGCACTGCTTGGCGGATTAATCTGGCAGAAGACGGGAATTGAAGTACTCTTTGCCCTTTCTGCTCTTTTAGGGTTGGCTAATACCTTTTTTGCACTCTCAATACGCGTACCTAAAAAAACAGCAACATCATGATTACTTCTGTTTTTCAAATTGAAGCAAATCAAGAAACTGCAATTCAGGAATTGGACGTGAAAAATAATAGCCCTGCACCATATCGATACCCGCAGCTTGGATAAATTCAAGCTGCTCACGTGTTTCGATCCCTTCCGCAATCATAGGTTTCTCTAATCGTTCCAACACTAACGCTATAAGATTGACCAATTCAAAATTATTATGCGAATGAGTGACAACTGATCGATCGATCTTAACCACATTAAACGGAACCGTAACGAGCGTTTCAAGATTAGCATAGCCGGTGCCAAAATCATCAAGAGCAAAGGAAACTCCGATTGCAGCTAACTGTTCCCATACCACCTGCACGGTAGAAAACGTAGAGAAAACAGCTGATTCGGTCATTTCAATACAAAGTCTCCGTGGATCCACATTGCTTTCCTTAATTTGCTTCAAAATCCGATGAGCCTTCTCAGCGGTAGAGAAATCCTCTGCTGATATGTTTATAAAAACATGTCGAAGAAAGGAGTAACGATCTCCATGAGTAACCAGGAATTGACAGACATTGCTCAACATGATTTCGGTAAGACTTCCTATCAGCCCTGAGCGCTCTGCCGGCGGAATAAATTCTCCCGGCATCAACATTCCGAGTTGTGGATCTTCAATACGCATAAGAGCCTCGGCTCCAATAATCTGATTTCGTCCTGGTGCATAAATCGGTTGATAATACACTTTCACCCGTTCAGGTGCAGTCTTCACCTGTCTAAGCGCCGTCAGGACGTCCATTTGCCGCTGTCGTTGCACGATAAGTCGCTTGTTGTAGATCAAAACAGACTGACGTTTCTTCATCCCAATTTCGGAAAAGAGAAACTCAATGGCATCCAGAATATCTTCATGACTTTTCACATGATCGGGGATCTGCAGGAACCCGATATTGACATGCAGGGAAATCGTATAGGGACCCACCTCCCATAAGCCCTTCATTCTTCCCTGCACCCGATTCACCAAGCGGACGAGATCGTTATGTGAACGGTAAGGAACGCTTAAAGCAAATCGATTCCTTCCAATACGAAATAAAAGAGATTGCGGAACTAATTGCACATAAAAATCCGCCAATTGCTTGAGTAATTCATCCCCTGACTTAATACCAAACTGTTCGGTGATAAAGCGAAAATTTTCACAATCGAGGATCATCAGTGTTGCGCTCTCACCACTATCCATGATGGTTGTGCAGTAGTGCATAAATCGATACTGGTCAGGAATCTTAGTGAGTTCATCAAGTTCCTGTCGCTGATGCTGCTCGGCAAGGTACCTGAGTAGCAACCCCAGGGCACCACTGATCGTAAACACATCATGATGCCTTGAAATAAGCAAAAGTAACAAAGCCATAAACATCACTAACGGTACAAAACCAGAGAATGAAAAACGTTCGTGATTATGATGATATCGATGTCGCACATAGGCTCCGAATGTTACCAATGTATATCCCCCGCCGGTGAGTAACACGAGATACAACCCCAGGCCGCCAGCAATCTGATATCGACTATCAAGAATGAACCATATCGGGTTACCAATATCAAAACCTATAAGGAAAGCCAGTGCAACAAGGGTAGCTCCCTGTACGAGAAAAACCTTACGTAAGGCTTTCCGATGAAAAAACTGGTGATTGAGTATCGTCATCCAGTGAAATAGTAATGCGGGAAATGTAAATAGATGGGCAAGTATAATCACTCTACCAGACAGTAGGGATACCAAAAACATCTGATTCATGACAGCATCAGAAGCGAAAGCAAGCACCAGATACACCCAATAACTGTTCATCATGATCACTGTAGTTGATGGAGCGTCTGATTGTTGATTCCGACTAAAGACCCGTTTATCAAGCAAGACAGCTAGAAGCATCATGAGTGCAATCAATTCTGTAGTAAAAATATTCATCAATGGCCTCTATTAAAGCATACATGTACCATACTGATCTTTTTACGGCAAGAGGAGGCATTTTCAATTAATGATTGCAGCGAAACGCTCACAGGGCACCACTTGGACAAGATGCGGATCAAACTGCGTACCGGCACAGGTCAGGATTTCCTCACACGCTTCTTCGTGCGATCTGGGAGTGCTATAGGAACGCTTTCCTACCATCGCTTCATAGGAATCGCAGATACTGACAATACGAGCTGCCAGCGGTATATTCTGCCCGGAAAGGCCCTGGGGATACCCCGTCCCGTCCCATCGTTCGTGATGTGAAAGTACCGCATCAGCGACCGAGAAATACTCAGGAATCGATCGCAGTAAATTATACCCGATATCGGTATGTCTACGGACATCGAACCACTCAGACTCCTCGAGAGCGTTATGCTTCTGTAACAGCTTCTGGTCAATAGCGATTTTGCCGATATCATGATACCGCGCAACGAGAGTTACCTGATCAACTTCCTCTTTTGAAAGCCCTGCAGCCTGTGCAAGGATTTTACTCAGTTGTTCGACCCGCTTGCTGTGTATGCGTTCCACAGGATGCTGATCATGTTGATAAGAAAGGAGAAGATCTATCGTCTGCTGCTTCATACGGGGACTGTCGACTATCTTATTACGATACATGCGGCTTTCAGCTTTTCTGAGCACCATACCGTTATCAGATGCAGCAGATTCCTTGAGCGCAAACCCTAACGACACCGATATCGGCAACGGTCCGACCTGTGCTCCAGCGAGCGCTTCGTTAATCTTGACCATTTGCTGAGCGACTCTCTCTTCATCTGTATGAGGCATAAGTACCACAAACTCATCTCCGCCTAAGCGAACTACCGCATCATCGTTTTCACAGTGCGCTTGGAGTATCTGCGCAACCTGTATGAGCAAAGCATCCCCCATATCATGACCGAAAGCATCGTTGGTGAGCTTCAGACCATTGACGTCAGTAATAAGAAAGGCCAGCGGATAGCAATGTTGCGCACTGAAGGAAGACAACAGCAGTTCATAGGAACGACGATTATGGACCTGGGTAAGTTGATCGGTAAGTCCCAATCGCACGATGGCTTCCTGTTCTTCCCGTTTTTCAGTAACATCTCTAAATACGAGCACAACGCCAGCCAGATTGCCTGCCTGATCGGTAATAGGAGCTGCACTATCTTCAATAAACCGTCGCTTCTGATCTCGCGAATAGAGCACTGTATCTTCGTGCAGTTTTGTCGCTTGTTGTGTTTCAAGAACTCGGGATACTGGATTGTCACCGGGGGCACCTGTTTTCGCATTCTCGGTTATAAAAACAGTGGCAAATGACTTTCCTTTAGCATCTTCTGCAGACCATCCGGTGAGCGATTCGGCAATGCGATTCATCATCTCAATCTTTCCAGAGGCATCGGTCGTAATGATTCCATCACCTACGGAGAGTAACGTAGCTCGAAGCTGCTCCTTCTCCAGAAACAACTCCTCTTCCATCTGTTTACGCTCAGTAATTTCATCATGAGTACCACTCATAATCAGCGGGCGCCCATCGGGCAGCCAGGCGGTTACTTTACCTCGGTCACGAATCCAGACCCAATGACCATCCCGGTGTTTCACTCGCAATTCATTATCGTAGTAATCACGATCACGGGAGAATACCTCATCCATCAGTTCGAGAGAAGCTTGTAGATCATCCGGATGACAGAGCTCACGCACGGTCTGTATGTTTATCGGTTGCAGCTCATCAAGCGTATACCCCGATATCTCCGCCCACCGTTCATTGAGCACGATCTTCCCGGTAGGAATTTCCCATTTCCAGGTCCCCGCACGGGTTCCTTCAACGACGTCAGCAAGATCGTCTCTGCTCTCCTGTAACTGATGTTCAAGTTTCTGCTGAGCTGCCGAGGCACTACGGATACGTTGGGTGATCATACGATACATTAAGATCATGATAATGAGAGCTATGAGGGTACCAAAAATATTCAGGGCTCGTTCACGCTTTAAATTTCTGACAGTTGCACTTACCATCTGATCAAGTTTTACCGACTCATTATGTTTGATAACGTTCAGCTCTCGAGTCATGGTATCTTTATAGTAACGACTGAGACTGGAATAACTTTTTAAATCTTCAATAGAGGAAAGAAACGCTTTGCCGTCCTGTGTTCGCGCTGCATAATCTGTTAATGGCTGCACGATATCCTGTTGCAGTTCTTCAAATGCATGCCAGATGTAGGACATTTGAGATGCATAATCCTGAACAATACTATCATATGCCTCTAAGGCTTCAACATTCTCTCGAAATGAAATCATCGCCGAATTTATAGTATCGATATAAAAATGGCGTCCGGTGATGACGTATGCACGTTCGGCTCCAATGAGATCTCCCAGATTTATCAGGATATCATCAGTATGATAGATTATTTCTGAGGTTCGGTTTATCTGACGCTGTACATCATTAGCCTGAGTTGCAGTAAAGGATGAAATCAGTCCAACAACTATAATAAAGAGTCCAATAACTAAAAACCCTAACCTGACTGCTCGTATGATTTGTGAATCTCTGGCCATGTTCCTCCGCCATTGAACCGTTTCTTTTACTATCTTACCCGTAATACGATGGGACAACAACTGATATTTCACCTATACATTATTAAATACATTACAATCGTGTATCACATACAGATGCCAACGATTTAAACTCAAACTTATTGTCTTGATGCTTTAAAATTCTTTGTTTGACAACTACCGCATTCTCATCTAGGCTGAACCGTAGAATATTCTCATCATAAGGATCGCGCATGCCAAATCAGAATCACTCCCCGTTCGTCTCTTATTTAACGAAAAAACTACCCATGATCAAGCTGTTTTTTGCTCCGGTAATTTGGGGAGGAGCCTTAGCTGCCGGCCGTATTGTTTCTGCAGAACTTCCTGCATTTACGACCAGCTGTGTTCGTTTTATCATTGCCTCACTTTTTATGGTACCAGCGCTCTATTTCAAGGAAAAGAAATTCCCCAAACCGACAAAAACTGATTTCGTGTGGATCGTGCTACTCAGTTCAGTAGGGGTTGTGTTATTTAATGTGTTATTATTTACCAGTCTAAAGACCATAACAGCGGTGAGAAGCTCAGTACTGCTCGCTTTCACTCCGGTGATCGTAACTATCGTTGCCCGTATACTGTTCAAGGAAAAAATCACCACTTTGGTTGCTTTGGGAATTATCAGTGCCACTATCGGTGCGGTTTTGACAATCACCAATGGTGAAGTGGTAAAAGTTATTGCTTCAGGCTTAGCTGTCGGTGATATCTACATGCTCGGTGCTGTCTTTGCGTGGGCTGCCTACTCAATTATCATTAGACAGGCAATGTCTCGCCTCTCTCCTCTGGCACTGTTGACCTACGGATCCATCGCCGGGGTACTGATTTTGCTTCCGATCACCTTTATCGAACAGGGATGGTCACTGATTCCTCACCTATCAGCACCCGCTTTGTGGAGTTTACTCTATTTAAGCATCGGAGCCGCAGGGTTGGCATATTTATGGTATTATGAGGGAATTGCAGCAGTTGGAAGTGCAAAAGCTTCAGTTTTTCTTAATGTTGAACCGGTGGCAGCAATCGCTTTAGGAGTATTAATCCTCGGTGAAGAACTTTCACTGATTATCACCATAGGAGCAATTCTGGTTATCGGCGGCTTGGTAATTACCAACTATCGTCCAAAAAAAGCCGTTAAAAGTCTGGATCAAGAGTAAATTGCATCCTCTTGCCCGAGCTGGGATGAGCAAATGAGATTTCATTTGCATGAAGCATCAGCCGCTTAGCACTTTGTGCGCTCCCATAGAGAGGATCCCCAAGGATGGGAAACCCTAATCCCCTCTCATGCATACTGTGAAGACGCAACTGGTGGGTTCTTCCTGTAGTCGGTTGAAATCGGATGCGGGTTACCAACCGCTTGGTATCACCAAAAGGTTCTACCCGTATTCGTTCCCAATGGGTATTACCCCGCTTACCGAGAACCGGATCACACTTTTGCCGTGGTTTCTGATCGGGATCATATCGGAAAGCCAGTTCAATAGTTCCTTCTGTTTCCATTACTATTCCATCGACAAGGGCAATGTACTCCTTTTTCACGGTTCTTTCGATAAATTGTTTAGAAAGATCTCTATGAGCCTTTTGATTAAAGGCGAGCACGAGCAGTCCTGAAGTGTCCATATCAAGCCGATGCACTGAAGGTTGTGCAATGCAGAAAGGATATAATCGTTTGACTCGACTGACCACACAATCCTGTTTATCCGGGCCTCTACCTGGTACGGAGAGCAACCCTGAGGGCTTATTTACCACAACGATATCATCATCCCGGTAAATGATATCGAGCTGCAGCATTGCAGCAAGTAACGGGCGACAACGGGTATCGCATGGCGGATAGCTGCTGCCATGCTGATACGGTTGCGATTCGCTGGCGGCCCCATAGTACCACTCCAACATACTCAGTGGTGTCAGGTTCTGTGAAAAAGCCTGGTTCAACAGTTTAGGTGCACAACAATCCCCTGTCCCGGTGGGTGGCATCTGATCTTTGAATATATCGGACAAGGTCACCACTGAGCCATCAATAGTGTAAAACTGATACAGTGCAAATATCTGGCGCTGTATATCCTGTGAAATTTCTTTTCGCTGCCGCCTTAGAGCTTGTACTGCAAGCGTATCACCTGATCGCTCTGCTAGGTCGATCTGACCACTTATGGCTACAATCGCCTGATCCCCGGTGTTCGCGATCTCTGCATACTGCACAGCATCGCAGGCAGGAGGCGCCCATCCATCAATGATAAAATTTCCGTTAATCTGTCCGCTGAATGCTTTGAGTACTACTTCTTCTCCCCTCTCGTTCACACAGACGAGTACCCCCAGCATCTGTCCTCCCGAAGATTCCCAGAGGTAGTCGGTTGTGATGCGGCAATCGCCTTCATAGTCAACAAATCCAGAAGTTTCAAGCAAGCGGTGAATTTCAGCAGCATAGCTGGCAGCACGCTCGGTCGGCAGCACCTCGGTCATGAATGTAGCCTCCAGACCGGCAGTGTATCAGAGAACTTCGCCGTTTGCCAATGATTCTGTCTACTGACGGTTCTTTGCCTGCAGGTATGCTTCCAAAGCTTCAGGAAACGGGGCAAGTGTCCGCTCTGCTACACCATGCAATACCGATATGGCAATCCCGTAATTAGTAATGGGAACAGAAAACTCAGTTGCTTGTTCTATACGCCATAACATAGCTCTTCTATTGAGGGTACAGCCACCGCAGTGTAGTACCAGACGATAATGACCTAGATCTTCAGGATAATCGCGTCCGGCTACGGTGGTGATCTCAATACCGCTTCCACAGTGTTCTGCTATCCATCGGGGAATTTTTACCCGGGCGATGTCATCCATCATGGGGTGATGGGTGCAGGCCTCTGCAATGAGTACCTGATCTCCACCTTGTAACGATGCAAGTACCCCCGCTCCAGCTGCCATTACTTCAATATCTCCTTTGAATCGGGAAAAGAGAATGGAAAATGTAGTACAGGGCACTTCTTCGGGAGTATTACGCACCATGAGATCAACAACCTGAGAGTCACAAACTACCAAATCGGGTAACGCAGACAGTTTCTGCAGCATCTGTGGATAGGCATCCTCCTTGACCACGACCACGGCTGCCTGATGATCAAGACAATCACGTATCGTTTGCACCTGCGGTAGAATCAATCGCCCTTTGGGAGCTTGCGTGTCGACCGGAACAATACAGACGACCAGCGGAAGTGGGATCCCAACCGGTAAGAGATCTCCGAGAATGGTTGATGCATTCAGCACCTCTTCTGGGCACACCGCAAGTAACGCTTGCTTTAATGCATGTATGACCAAATTTCGATCCGAAGTGGTACTGGAGCAGGTAATAATATGGGGAGAATTTAGTTTCAGCATATCGAGAAAGGAGTCCGAAGGAGAGGAGAGATCAGTTTTATTGACGATGATGATCAGCGGAGTATTCTGCTCTTTGCACGCCTTAACCATGTTCTCTTCATAATCACCCCAGATTTCACTTTCACACACCAGCAAGGCAATGTCGGTTTTCCCTAATGCGTTTTTAGTACGCTGAATACGTTGCTCTCCAAGAGGAGAAGTATCATCTAATCCCGCGGTATCGAGAAAGACGACCGGACCGAGAGGAGAAAGCTCCATTGCTTTACTTACCACATCAGTGGTGGTACCCGCTACGGCTGAGACGATTGCAGAACGTTGTCCGGTAATCAGATTGAGAAAACTCGATTTCCCAGTATTCATTCTTCCGAATATGCCGATATGAATACGTAACGACGAAGGTGTTGTTTGCATAGGTACCTCGTTTGAGTTTTTATCCCTCTATCGTTTTTCGATTAAAGCGATGTTCAGGTAGTATGTCGAACCGTAACATGGTATGAATTATTTAATCAATAATTTATTACTGATATAATATGTGAGAAAAATCTTTCCACTCTTCTTTGACCAAAATCTGATAAATCAATATAATACAGTATTATGGATGAAGAAAAACCCTGTATTGAGCTGCCGGTTGATACCTCAAGCTTTCTAAGAGTCTACGTATATTCGTACCAAAACAATAGCACACGCCTCACTATTTCACTGGAGACCGAGGACACCGTGATCGCATCCACTCATATCACTCCACCATTCTGTCCCATTACCGGTAAAAAGAATGCTCATGAATTTCGGGATATACAGGAATTGATACATGGAATATCTTTTCAGCGTTCCCGTGGAAAGAAACTTGACAACTGCTGTTACCTCACAGGACATATTCTTCATCTCAAGGTAGAAGGCAGAGAGAGTAGTTTTTCTTTCCCCTACGACCTAGGCACGGGAAAACCAACCTCATAGCATACCTCACTTACAACAAACTAGTATCTTGTAACATCAAAAAGTTAGAACAGGGTATAGCCACTTGAGCTTTACCCTGGCTTCTTCAGCAGTGAACTGCCAGTTCACACCCTTCTGATTGGCATTCCTCTGCCGATACCAATGTGAGAGT
>Ga0334895_1000768_pt1 | contig 38935 bp, 30 predicted proteins | sample GraSluR3_MG_7_FD_207229 | JGI IMG/M metagenome (GOLD analysis project Ga0334895, IMG submission 207229) | Sludge microbial communities from methane-producing bioreactor in Wageningen University, Netherlands - Granular Sludge_31_05-R3 | ecosystem: Engineered > Bioreactor > Anaerobic >... | reverse complement strand
ACCCGAAACTTCTATTTATCGTTATTGGAGGCTGTGGTGCGGCAACATTAATTCAAGGAATTAGAAGAGAACAGAAGAAGAATATGCCGTACTTCAACTGGAAACCGGTGTTAACGACTATTGGATTATTGGTTGGCTATGCTTACTTGCTACAATTGACAAATTTCATTATTAGCTCAATCGTCTTTATGGTGGCATTCATGCTGGTACTAGGTGAAAGAAAGCCGCTTAACCTAATAAGCGTTCCTGTTGTGACTTCTTTGCTAATCTACTTCTTATTTTCCAAAGCTTTTATGATTATGTTGCCATAGTTGAAAGGAGAAGAGAACGAATGGGTAATTTTCAAGATATCATTTCAGCATTAGGACAAGTACTAACGCTATCAACAATTATGTGGATACCATTTGGGGTTGTTGTTGGAGTCATTTTTGGTGCAGCGCCAGGACTAACAGCGACAACGGCAGTGGCTCTATTTACGCCAATGACTTTTTACTTGCCTTTGAACGCTTCCTTGAGTCTGTTGCTCGGAATCTATTGTGGAGGTTTTTATGCAGGTAGTATCCCAGCAATACTTATAAAAACCCCTGGAGCACCAGGAAATGCCGCAACCACATTAGATGGCCATCCTATGGCAAGCAAGGGAAAAGCCGGAGAAGCTTTGACCCACTCTGTTTTCTCATCTTGGTTGGGTGGAACGATTGGCGCGATTGCTTTACTTATCTTTGCCCCCATGCTAGGAAGAGTCGCCTTGAGATTTGGCGCACCTGAATACTTCTCTGTTGGGATGTTAGGGCTTGCTTGTGTAGCAGGCATTTCAGGGAAATCAATGCTCAAAGGAATTGTAAGTGTTACAATTGGATTGGTTCTTGCTACAATCGGAATGGATCCAATCGTCGGTAATTTTAGATTCACATTTGGCAACACCTACTTACTCGGTGGGATTGCACTGATTCCTGCATTGGTTGGGTTGTTTGCCATCACAGAAGTCATTTCTAAAGTAAATTTCTTTGGAAGTGATGATGGAACAATTATTTCGAATATCAAGATGTCTTGGCCAGATTTGAAATTCTATTGGAAAAGCAAAGTGCTTATTCTTAAATCAAGTGCTATAGGTGTATTCATAGGAGCTGTGCCAGGAATTGGACCAACCATAGCCTCATGGATGAGCTATAATGAAGCAAAACGAACGTCAAAATATCCAGAAAAGTTCGGAACAGGTGTGGCGGAAGGCATTATGTCAAGTGAAGCTTCAAACAACGCAGTCACAGGAGGCGCTTTGATTCCTTTATTGACCTTGGGCGTGCCGGGAGATACGGTTACAGCGGTTCTATTGAGTGCGTTGATGATTCAAGGATTGGTACCTGGACCAACTTTGGTAGTCAATAATTATGGATTAGTTGCAACTATTCTGTGGACATTAATATTTGCAAACATCATCATGTTAATGGTCGGGCTTTTGGGAAGTCGGTTTTTCCCTTACGTATTGAGAACAAGATGGCAAATCATGTTGCCTGTGATTGCAGTTCTTTGTGTTACAGGGGGATATGCTTCCAACAACTCATTCTTCGACGTTAAGATGTTGATGATTATTGGGGCAGTTGGATTCTTTTTCCAACAGTTTGATTACCCAGTGGCACCGATGGTATTGGGTTTGATTCTTGGACCTATCATCGAACCAAACTTCAGACGAGCGCTAATGGGATCTGATTGGACAATCTTTTTCACAAGACCATTTTCTCTGGGCATACTAATTTTGACAGTTGCTACAGTAGCCTTTATGAAACTAAAAATGTCGAAAGTTCAGTAACGCAAGAAGATTTCATGATTTTAACAGGAAATGCATAAAGTAGGTGAAATAATGAGAAAAATAGACAAAATATCAACAGCAGAAAGGGCGATGTCTGTTGTAAAAGATGGAGACACGGTTATGATTGGTGGTTTTGGGTTAAGGGGATGTCCTTTTGAATTGATTGAAGCATTGGTGAACACAAACAAGAAGGACTTGACCATTATCAGCAATGACTTGGGAAATAGTGGCGCAGGATTAGGAAAGCTATTAACCAACAAGCAAGTCAAAAAACTGATTGGGAATTACTACACTTGGAATCCAGATGTATCCAATGCCTATAAGCGAGGAGAGATAGACGTTCAACTCATCCCTCAAGGCACTTTTGCTGAAGCGATAAGAGCAGGTGGTGTTGGCATTCCTGGGTTTTATACCATGACATCGGAAGGGACAACCTTGGGAGAAACAAAAGACACAAGGGTTTTTGATGGAAAAAGATATGTACTAGAACGTTCTTTAAGAGCGGATGTGGCATTGATCAAAGGTCATAAATCAGATGGATTAGGAAATATTTTGTATTATAAAGTGTCTAGAAATTTCAACCCATTGATGGCCATGGCAGCTAAAATCACCATAGCGCAAGTTGAAGAGATTGTTAAAACTGGATCCATGGACCCAGAGTGTATTGTGACTCCTCATGTATTCATAGACTATATTGTGAAGGAGGTTGATAATAATGAATGTAGATGATAGAGTATTAGAAAGAAGAATTGCAATGAATGTCGCAAAACTATATCATGATTTAGACTACTCAATTCTTATGAACCTAGGAATAGGCATTCCTTCACAAGTATCGAATTATATTAACAACGAATATGTTTACCTCCATGCTGAAAATGGCATTGTTGGTGTTGGGCCTATGGCGACAGGCAATAATATAGACTTTCAACTTATCAATGCTGGGCGTCAGCCTGTCACTGAATGCAGAGGGTGTGTTTACGTAGATAGTGCTATGTCATTCGGGCTTATTAGAGGAGGCCATGTGGATGTAACAGTTCTAGGAGCTTTCGAGGTGGACCAGGAAGGAAATGTTGCAAATTGGATTATTCCCAACGGTAAGCAACTTGGAGTCGGTGGCGCCATGGATTTGATCAAGGGAGCAAAAAAAGTCATTATCGCCATGAAACATTTGAATAAGAATGGCAAGACAAAACTTGTCAAAAAATGTTCGCTGCCCATTACAGGCTATAAAGAAGCAGATATTGTTGTGACCGAAAAAGGCATGTTCTATTTTGAAAATGGAAGAATAATTTTGAAAGAAATAGCATGCGATACAACTGTCGAGGACATTCGGATCCATACAGAAGTAGATTTTGAAGTTGCAGAGGATTTGAAACAAATGATTGACTAAAGGAAGTCAGGTTAGGAGAAAAAAATGGACCAAGGAATTGATGTACTATTAAACCATACTTCAATTAGAAAGTATAAAGACCTTCCGATTGATCAAAAAACAAAAGAAATCATCATCAAGAGCTCGCAAATGGCGCCCTCTTCCAGCCACTTTCAAGCCTACACTATGATTGAAATTCAGAACAAAGAGCTTAGAAAAATGTTTTTTGACATATCTGGAGGCCAGAGGTGGATAGAAACTGCACCATTGGTTATCTTGTATTGTGCAGATCTAAATAGAGCGGAACAATACTTTGAAGGGGTAGATCGAAAAGTTTTAAGTAATCTGGAATCCTACACGGTAGCAGTGGCAGATGCTGCCATCGCTATGCAAAAAGGCTTTCTGGCAGCACAGATGATGGGACTGGGAGGCGTAGTGGTAGGCGGCATTAGAAATGATGTCAAAACCATATGTGAAAGATTGAAGCTGCCCCCAAAAGTAGCCCCCTTGTTTTTGCTATGCTTGGGTTATCCAGATGAGACAGTTGGGCTCAAACCAAGACTACCTGTCGAAGCAGTGTGTCACATCGATGGCTACAACAACGATCAAGATGCGTCTATTCATGTTTATAATGAACAAGTCAGACAATACTACTTAGAAAGAAGTGGCGGAAAGATTTCTGAAGATTGGTCACAAAGATGTGGAAGATTGTTGATGGCTAAAACTAGATATGAAGTGGGAAACGTCTTTAGGGAAAAAGGCTTGGCCACTGAATAACAAAAACAAAATTGAGGAAAACAAAAATCTTTGGTATAATCAACCAAAGATTTTTTAGTATGAAAAAATGAACAGGAGGAATACATATGGCGCATATCGCTGCATTCTTTGACATAGACGGCACACTATACAGAGAAGGACTAATTACCGCCACCTTTAAAATGTTGATCAAATCTGAGATCATTGAACAAGACCGATGGTTCAATGAAGTGAAAGAAAAATACACAAAATGGGACAAACGCATCGGAAATTATGACGATTACTTATTAAAAATGGCTGAGATATACGTTGAAGCCGTTAAAGGTCTGCATCAATCCCAAATCGAATTCATCGCCAAAAGAGTAGTGGAGCAAAACGGAGACAGAGTGTACACCTTTACCCGCGACAGGATTCAATACCATAAGGACCAAGGACATAAAGTTATCACGATTTCAGGTTCTCCTGAAGAGTTGGTGAAAGAAATGTCTCAAAAGCACGGAGTGGACAATTATATCGGCACCCACTACATAAAAGACGCCAAGAATTATTTCACTGGAGAAATCCGACCCATGTGGGACAGTCGCAACAAAGAAAAAGCGGTCATGGATTTTGTAAAGCAATACGACATCGATCTAAGTAAATCCTACGCTTACGGAGATACGGCAGGGGATTTATCCATGTTTAAAATGGTGGGACATCCAACGGCAGTGAATCCAACACGAGAATTGTTGACTAAAATCAAATCAGATCCTGATGTTGCTGAAAAAACAAAGGTGGCTGTTGAGAGAAAAGACATGATTTACCAGATGGATATGTCCTTCTTTGAATTTGAGTAATCAAATATAAACTCCCAAAGGAACCATTTTTGATTTGTCCTTTGGGAGTTTTTTTATGTTGATAATTTAGAACAAGAGGGAATAATATTCAGAAAACACTGTACGTACATTGAAGATATGGGTTTTCATCACATCTTCCGCTTTTTTCTTATTGCCAGCCTTAATCGCTTCATAGATCATGGTGTGTTCCTTAAAAGATTGCTGGTCTCTTCCAGGTATCAAAATGGTTTTTGTGTTGTACTTAGACATTCTATTCTTCAATTGAATGGTCATTTCAACGGCTGTTTTATTTGAGCAAGCTTCGTAAATAGCGACATGAAATCGATGATTACATTTGCTATAAGCTAAGAGATCTTTGTTGGCAATATGTTCTTTCATGGTGTCCAATAGTATTTTCAATTCATCAATGCCTTTTTCATCAAAAGTTTCAATCGACTTTGAAACAATAAAACCTTCAAGAACAGATCTTAGTTCAAGGAATTCAAGTATTTCATCCTTGGAATGGGAGCTGACTCGAGCACCTTTATTCTGTTCAATGGTTACTAGATTTTCTTTTTCCAGCATCAAGAGTGCTTTTTTGACAGTGTTACGGCTGACATTATACTGTTTTGACAAATCCATTTCAGTCAAAGGTTCTGAAGGATAATAATCACCTTTGACGATTTTTTCTTTTAAAATATCGTAAATAGTTTCTGATTGACTCCTCATAAAAGCTCCTGAAAAATAGTTTATTGGTGACAATTAAGATCTACAAAAATGAAGACAACCAGATTATAACACAAAATGGATTATTTAAAAACACAATAATAGCAACAAACGTGCAAAATCTCTTAGAAATAGTTGGAAATGAAATAAAGCAAAAAATGTGAAAAACGTCACAATATATTAATTGACAAATTAGAATAATAATGCTATCCTAACAAAAAAGGCGACAATATATACAACATATAAAACGACAAAATTGTAGAACAATATTGCCGCAAACATAAAATTAGAGGTGAAAAGATGAAAGAACTTATTGCAGGAGCATATGATTTACATGTTCATTCAGGTCCCGATTTGCTACCAAGAAGGATGGATGACTTAGAAATGGCACAAAGAGTTATAGATTCTGGAATGGCTGGCTACGCTATCAAGTCTCACTATTTTTGCACATCAGAACGCGCACAATTGGTAAACAAACTATACCCAGGTTGCCAGGCCATTGGAACGATCACACTCAACAGTTCCGTTGGAGGGATCAATCCAACAGCAATGGAGATGGCGGGCAGATCCGGCGTAAAAAAAGTATGGTTTCCCACATGTGATGGAAAAAACGAAAGAGAAAAAGTGATGAGCGGCGTATATAAGAAAATGCCTTATTGGGGTGAGATTGTTCTTCAACTCCAAGAAGAAGGGATTACCGTGCCAACTATCTCAATTCTTGAAGATGGAAAGTTAATAGACGAATGTTTCGATGTCCTAGACATAATTGCAAAGTATGACATCATTTTGGCTACTAGTCACATGTCCCATGAGGAAACGTTTGCCTTGGTTAAGGCTGCCAAAGAAAGAGGCGTAAAAAAAATGGTAATCACCCATGTAGATTTTCCAGGTACTTTCTACACCATTGAAGAACAATTGGAGCTTTCAAAATATGGTGCATTCATGGAACACTGCTATACAACATTTGCCACAGGTAAGGTTGACTTTGAAGTAACCTTAGCACAAATAAAAGCTCTTGGATCGGAAAGAGTTATACTGAGTACCGATTTAGGACAAAAGACAGCAAAATATCCAGACGAAGGATTATTAGAATTTGCGATGAAACTATATGAAAATGGTTTTTCTGAAAAAGAAATCCAAGAGATGACGACTAAGAACACAAGATGGTTATTAGGCAAATAACACATTAGAAATAATGGGAAGGTGGGAATGAAATGTCAAACAAAGATATTATGTTGGTAGTGAGCGCGCATGCGGCAGACTATGTTTGGAGGAGTGGTGGTACGATTGCCAAGTACATCAATTTGGGGGCAGAAGTACATGTAGTGATACTGAGCTTTGGCGTCAGAGGTGAATCCAATGACCTGTGGAAACAACCAGAACAAACAGCTGAAAATGTAAAACGAATGAGAAAAGCGGAGACATTTCAAGCGGCCGAGATATTAGGGATTAGAAATATTGAGTTTTGGGATTATGAGGATTACCCGATTACGTTTGACCGACAGAGAGAAGATCGGTTGGTTGAGAAAATCAGACAGGTGCAACCCAACATCATTCTAACACACGACAAGTTTGATGTAATCAATCCGGATCATAATAAAGTCAGTGAATACGTTTTCAATTGTAGTGTCATGTCCAACTCAAATGGCGTGGAAATTGGCGAAACAAAAACAACCACACAAATGCAAATTTTCGGATTTGAGCCTCATCAGACCGAGCTGAGCCATTACAAGCCTGGCATGTTCATAGACATTACAAGCACCTATGATCAGAAAGTAAAGGCAATGGAATGCTTTCAAGCGCAAGGTCATTTGATAGAATACTATAAACAGCGGGCATTCATGCGGGGAAATCATGCAAGAAGATTGTCCGGAAACAAAAGTTACAAATATGCTGAAAGCTTTGCCAGATACTTTCCAGTAGTTGGAGAGAGATTCGTGTAAATCGATGAAGAAAGGGGAGCAAATGAGAGCGTTGAAAAAATACTTAAGCATTGATGTCATAATGGCGGGTGTGATTCTATTGATTATTGGAATCATGGCATTCAACGGTTATGTCATGTCCAACTTATCAGCCACGAGTTTGAGATATCCAACATTTGTCTTTACAGTATGTCTTGTAATCGGAACCTTGGAAATAGTCAAAGGGGTAAGAAAAAATGCAAGAACTGAATTCAAAATGCCTGTATTCACAAACAAGAGAAACTTCTTTTTTGTCTGTGGAGCCATTATAGTTTATGCAAGTTTATTGACAATACTTGGATTCATAATTGCCAGTTCAATATTTACAATATCGTATATATTGTATACAAGATATGAAAAACCCGTTCGTATCATTGTGACTTCTTTGGTGATTGTAATTGTTATCTATGTTGTATTTACTCAATTCCTGCATGTCAACTTGCCCCAAGGATTGATTCTAAGAGTGATATTTAATTAGAAAGGAGGTTGGATTTATGTATGGCGTAATTATAGAAGGCTTATTGGAATCATTGTCGATAACAAATTTGATCCTAATTTTTTTAAGCACATTCATTGGTGTTATCATTGGTGCTTTACCGGGGCTTGGTCCAACAATTGGAATCGCGTTGTTAATTCCAATTAGTTATGGAATGGAAACCACTACAGCTTTGTTGCTTTCAGCAGGGATTTATGTAGGAGCTGTTTATGGAGGATCGATCACGGCCATAGTTTTGGGGATTCCTGGGACACCCACTTCTACAGCAACGGTATTAGATGGATTTCCTATGTCGCAGCAAGGCAGGAGTTTGGAAGCTTTAGCAGCATCAACTGTATCATCAAGTTTTGGTGGATTTGTAAGCGCATTGTTTTTAATGTTTTTCACACCTATGCTGTCAAGAGTTGTGTTAAAGTTTGGTGTGGCTGAACAGTTCATGCTGGCCATGTTTGGATTAAGTGTAATAGCGGTTTCGTCCAGAGAATCCTTTTTCAAAGGATTATTGGGAGGTTTTTTTGGATTAGCTATTGCGACAGTTGGCTATGACCCGATTACAGGTTACAATCGATTCAATTTTGGAGTAGATTATCTTGCAGATGGGTTTCCATTTATGGTAGTCGTGATAGGGTTGTTTGGAATCTCCCAAACCATATCAATGGCTGAAAAAGCACAAACCATTTCAGGAAGCACAGAATTGTCTGGAAGCATTTGGACAGGAACGGTAAAGGTTTTTAAGAATATGCGGGTATTGATTCAGTCTACACTTATAGGATCCTTTATGGGAGGAATGCCAGGTGTAGGTGGAGGACCTGCTAATATGATAGCTTATACAACTGTTGCCAATAGCTCAAAAGACAGAGATTCATTTGGGAAAGGAAATATTAAGGGCGTTATTGCGGCAGAAGCTTCCAACAACGCAACAGTGGGTACTGCTCTAATTCCAACACTAGCATTTGGAATACCAGGCAGCACCGTGGCAGCAGTTCTACTAGGTTTGTTGATGCTTCACGGAGTGGAACCAGGACCTAAAATGTTTATAGAAATGCCTTTGACTATTTACACATTTTTTTGGGGATTATTGTTCACAAATTTGATTTTAGTATTGGTTTGTTTCCCACTACTGAAGTATTTTGCTAAAATAACGATTGTACCTTATCAAATACTCGTACCTAATATCTTTATGCTTTGCGTTCTCGGGACGTATGGCATGAGAGGCTACGTATTTGACGTCTTTGTAGGGATTGCATTTGGAGTGTTGGGGTATTTTCTAAAAAAAGCAAATTATCCAATGGTATGCATTGTGTTGGGACTGGTTCTGGGAAGATTAGCAGAATCCAACCTAAGCAGATCACTGATGATTCACAGAAACTTGGACTTTCTGTATAAGCGACCAATTACGTTGACATTGTTAATACTGACAGCTGTGATTATGATCATTCCTTACATCAATATCGAGAAGATTAAAAGAAGACTAAGGAAAAACTAGGATTGTTATGGAGCTAAATCCATTTCAAATAATAATGGAGGAATTCAAAATGAAAACCAATAAGAAGAGATTTATGTTAGTGGCTTTGTTGATTTGCTTTATATTTGTCACAGCTTGTGCGCAACCAGCGCCAGCACCAGATCCTGCGCCTTCAGAACCTCAACCGGAAACACCAGGTAACGAGACAGAACAACCATCAGGACCAACATTCCCCACCAAACCAATTAGAATCATTACTCACTCTGAACCAGGTGGTGGTGTTGACATTTTCATTAGAGCGCTCCAGCCATACATTCAGTTTGAACTTGGACAGCCAATTGTCATTGAAAACGTACCGGGAGCTGCAGGTAGAATTGGAACAACTCAAGTTTGGAACTCTGATCCAGATGGGTATACCTTATTGAGCCATACGTTACCATTGACAACAGTTGGAGACATTGTCTATGACGCAGAGTACAACATTCTTGAGTTCGAGCACTTGGTAGCATTTGACAAGACGCCTTATGTTATTGCTGTTAAAATCGATTCTGACATCAATACGTTTGAAGACTTAGTTAATGAATCAAAAGAAAGAACCCTTACAAATGCAACATCAGGAGTGGGTGGATCCATGCACTTGCAAAGTGTTGTCATGAAAGATGCATTAGGGATCGATTATGCAGATATTCCTTTTAATGGTAGTGCGCCGGCGATGATGGCTGTTATGACAAACGATGTAGATTTTGCCATACTACCGTTTGACATTCCTCTTACAAACCTTGACGAAGTAAAGGTGATTGTCGCAATGGATACCAATAGAATGCCCCAATACCCAGATATCCCTACTGTACTTGAAGAAGGATACGAGTTTGAGCTAATATCTATTAGACGATGTATCGTTGCACCTAAAGGAACCCCACAAGAAATAAATGAAATATTGATTAATGCCTTTGAAAAAGCAGCTGAAAACCCAGACTATTTGAAATGGGCGGAAGATAGAGGTGTGAATCTAGAAATCTTAACAGGTGATGATTACTATCGTATTGCGGAAGAAGCTTATGAGATGGTAGACAAATTCAAAGATATATTCCAATAATCAATAGTGAGGTAAAACATGAAAAAATTTGAAGAATATGAAAAATTGATGGAGATAATAAAGAAAAGACGTAGTTGTAGAGAGTTTAGCAATAAACCTTTACCAGAAGGTGCTCTTGAAAACATTATCGAAGCTGCTAGATGGGCACCATCAGGGGCAAATTCTCAGCCGTGGACTTTTATTTTGGTGACGGACAAAGGGAAAATAGCAGAATTGTTTGAAGCCCATGTCAACGATAATATGGATTATGCATTTTGGATGGAGCAGCAAAGATGTTTTGAAATGAGGCATCCAGGATTTATGGTGGATGCTGAAACAGCAGATGAAGCTTTGAGAATCAAACAAACCAGAAAACTATGGAGAGAAGTTCCAGGAGTGATTGTGGTGTTGGGAGATGGACGGAAGCAATGGGGGTCATTGATCTGCACAAGCACATCTGGATCTAGAAACTGCCACATGACGGATTCACTAGCGAATGCGAGCACTTTGATTCACTTGACAGCTGCCTCATTAGGCTTAAATACCCAGTGGGTGAGTGTTCACGTTGAAGAGACATACAAGAGGATTCTAAACATTCCAGACTCTATGATGGTGCATACATTGATACCGGTTGGATACCCTGAAAAACCTGTAGGAGGAAGCTGGAGAGAGAAGACAGAAGATTTGATTCATTACAATGAATACGATAGATCAAGACATTTATCTAATAAAGAAAGCATAGACAGATTGGTTCAGTTAAGGAATAGAACAAGGGCGCCTTACAAACCGATGATGGAGTAAAAACCTTCCATTAAGATAAAATATGAACCAGTAGAGCGATTAAAGACAATGATATGATCTTTAATCGCTCTACTAATAAAAGTTGCTGGAGGCATATATGTCAAAAAATACAAGTGGAAAAATAGGGTTTTGCATAAACCAACCAGAGTTTGAACGAATAAGCAACCAAGTGATTGAAAAGCTGAAGAATATTGGAACACCAGCTCTCAGCGACAGCCTGAATAAATTCAATACGTTGGGACCAGAAATCAAACCAGTGTATGATGATTTAATATTAGTTGGTCAAGCTTTCACTGTAAGAATGAGACCAGGAGACAACTTGATGTTGCATAAAGCGATTAGCATGGCAGGCCCAGGGGATGTAATAATGGTGGATACATGTGGATGTCAAAACTATTCGGTGCTAGGAGATCTAATGGTATCAGCTGCCATGAAAAGAGGGATCAGTGGAATCGTTGTAGATGGTGGTATAAGAGACATTAGAGAACTAAGAGAAAAAAAAGCCTCAATTTTTGCTAAAACACATACACCAGCTGTAGGAGATAAGGATGGTCCAGGAGAGATCAATTCACCCATTTCTTGTGGGGGCGTTCCGGTTCTGCCAGGGGATATTATAGTAGGAGATATTAATGGGGTGGTGGTTATCCCAAAACATCAGCTAGACATTGTAATTGAAGGAGCAGAAAAGAAGCTGGCTTATGAAGTGATCAGAGCACAGGAAATAGAGGATGGATTGGTCACAAAAAGAGACATTGATAAAAAATTGAGGGCTGCCGGAATTATTGAATAATACCGATACAGCTTTAATTCAGTCAAAAGAAGACAGAATGGAGGTTGCTTTGGAAACAGGATTAGGAATTGTGCTAGCAGTAACAATCACCGTTGTTTTTTTGAAGGTGAGTTTTTTCAAAAAAAATATATTGAAAGGGTTTTTGTTGGCTTTCATAGTTAGTTTGCCAGCTTGGTTTTTAGGAACAAGATTTCCAGTTGTCGGAGGACCTATTTTCGCTGTAATAATTGGTACGGTCATTGGGATGAGGGGATATCCTTTAGAAATGGCAGAAGGGGTTCAACTCACTTCAAAAAGAGTGTTGCAAGTAGCCATCGTATTTTTCGGTTTCAATATGAACTTGAGATTATTGGGCGAAATCGGCTATATATCCATTCTTATAATACTGATAGTGATAGGAGTTACTTTGGCGACAGCCTATTTGGTAAGCAAATATCTACATACAAATAGAATAATGACCATTCTCATAGGGGTTGGAACGGCCATTTGTGGTTGTTCGGCCATTGCAGCAGTGGCACCGGTAGTGGACGCAAAAGACAAAGATGTAGCGACATCCATTTCAACGATTTTTATCTTCAACATACTCGCTCTTTTCATTTATCCATTCATTGGAAGGATAACGGGAATGAACGATATGAATTTTGGCATTTGGGCAGGAACGGCGATTAATGACACGTCGTCCGTCGTAGCGGCAGCCTTCTCATTTAGTGATGAAGCAGGAAACGTGGCAACAATTGTTAAACTAACGAGAACATTGATGATTGTTCCCATCATTTTTGCTTTAATTACACTGAAATCAAGAGTTCCAAAAACCGCAACAGGAAAACTGAGAATATTGAACATGGTCCCTATTTTTATTATAGGATTTATTGTAGCTAGTATCATCCATTCAATAGGCATCATACCGGGAGATACTTCAAAACTAATGGCTTCCATAGGTAAATATTTCGTCATCATTGCATTGGCTGCTATTGGACTGAACACAGATATTAATGAACTTATCAAAAGCGGGAAAAGCGCCATAGCTTTGGGTGGGGTGTGTGGTGTTGTAGCTTCAGTGACTTCATTATTGTTAATAGGATTGGCAGGACGTATATTATGAAGAAGTTAATCGAAAGCAGTATTATTAGATGAAAGAGAATGCAACGGAAGAAAAATATATTAGAATGACACAAACCCCCGTTCACAAGTTGATTATTAAACTATCCATTCCTACCATTGTAAGTATGTTAATCACGGCAGTTTATAATATAACAGATACCTATTTTGTGAGTCAGATTGGAACAAGCGCATCTGGAGCGGTAGGGGTATCTTTTGCTTTAATGGCAATTATTCAAGCGGTTGGATTCACATTGGGTATTGGATCAGGAAACTACATCGCGAGACTGTTGGGGGAGAAAAATTATAAGAAAGCTGAAAGAGTGGTTGCCACCGCATTTTTTTCTGCATTGATACTGGGCACTTTGCTGAGCATCCTTGTAGTATTATTTATTGATAAGCTGGTATTCTTTCTTGGTGCAACAGAAACGATTGCACCTTATGCCAAACGGTACATACAATATATTGCCCTTGGCATGCCATATATGACGGCTTCATTTGTTATGAACCTTCAAATGAGATTCCAAGGAAGCGCTTTTTATTCAATGATTGGCATTGCAATAGGAAGTGTGATCAATATTATTCTTGATCCCATATTTATTTTTTATTTGGGTTGGGGGATCAGCGGAGCTGCGATTGCCACTATCATAGGACAACTGATAAGCTTCATCATTCTATTGTATATGGTTCAAAAGAAGCCGGCAGTGGTTAGGATCAAATGGAAAGGATTTTCACCTAGATGGGCCATTTACAAAGAAATTTTGAGAGGTGGGCTACCCTCCTTTTATAGGCAAAGCTTGAGCAGTGTTTCAATGATTTTTCTTAATCAGAGTGCAGGTATTTTTGGAGATCCAGCTGTCGCGGCGATGGCAATTGTCATGCGGACAATGCAGTTGGCGTACTCTGTCTTACTAGGTTTAGGACAAGGATTTCAACCGGTTTGTGGGTTCAATTTCGGAGCAAAGAGATTTGACCGTGTGATAGAATCATTTTGGGTATGTGTAAAAATCGCTTTTGTGGTTACGCTTACAGCAAGCCTCGTTGGAATGGTTTTATCTAGACAGATTATCACTGTTTTTAGAAGAGAGGACATAGAAGTTATACGAATAGGAACATTGGCCTTAAGGCTTCAATGGATGACCTATCCACTTTTGACTTGGATTATTATTGTCAACATGTTGTTACAAACCATTGGAAAAGGAATACCTGCGTCAATTGTATCGATTTCTAGACAAGGGATGTTTTTCATTCCGGCAGTCCTGATTCTACCAAAGATAATGGGTGTGTTAGGCATACAAATAAGTCAACCCATTTCAGACATATGCTCTTTTTTATTGGCAGTGCCTATTGGACGCTATGTGCTTAAAGAATTAGAAAAGCTGAAAAACGCAAATAATACCTAACGATACAACATCAAAAAATAACTAGTGGTATTAAAATAATCTCCAGGCACGATATCATAAGCATTTTTGTGATGCAGCAGAATCTGTTCCGAATGGCCAATAGAATCCAAATAAGTCAAAAATGCGATTAGCGTTTGAGGTGAATCCACATGATCATTGGTGAACCTGGAAATAGCCAAATAATCTCGATTATTGATGGCCTCCAATGTTTCAGAATCCTTCTCATAGGCTGTATCCACAGACAAATAATGGCTGAAGTCGATAGAAGCCACCAAAAGTGTTTTATCAGAATCCAAGGTATCTTTCAAAAAATGGCCTAATTCAATGGCTTGGTTTCGTGACAGGGTTGGCGGTAGGATCATAGAATTAATGGAAACATGAGGAAAATAATAGGCGACATAAGGAATAATAGCAGTGATGGCATGATCGTCTGCTATTTTTTTATTGTCAACAGCCATGTAAGGCAATTGAATAAGAGAAGTGTGGAAAGAGTCATTCAAAGGCAGAAGCCCAAAAGGAGTTTGCCAGCCAGTATCTTCTGTGTAAACAACTACACCATCCCGATTCTTATGGTCGGGACCCATAACAAGCACATGATCGTAGGTGCTGCCTTCAACAGAAGCAAACAAATCATGAATCAAATGAGAAGCCAGCAAATGATGGGGGGTGATGATCCCTTTTACGTCATCATAGACCAGCCTGTCTTGGTGGGTATTTTGGGTAGACAAAAAAAGACCCGGATCAAAATCAACCACTTTCAAATAAGAGGCGCTTTGAGGAGGATCTTCTAGTGGTGTTTGTGGTTCAATAGGCTGGCAACCAGAAAGGGCCATGACACCCAGCACTATTAAAATCGTACCTGTTAAGCAAGCTTTTTTAATGAACATGAGACATACTCCTAAAACATGGCATCATGTATTCTCTTTCAACAAAACCGTAGAAGTCGGATTCTTGCTTTTGATAACCTTTTTTTGCCAGGTTCCTGTCAAATAAATGCCTAGGCCCACGATACAAATAAGACCGTTGCTAATAATCATAGCATACCAGACAGACCTTTCAGCCAAGTTGGTGTAATAACCAAAGAGAGCGATCATAGGGATTCTCAGAACCCATAATCGGCCTGACATCAAGATCATAGCCAAGAAAGTGTGGCCAGATCCTTGAAAAGTGCCGACAAAAATTTGGAAAAACCCCATCAAAGGCAAGGTAGCACTGAGAAGCTTCATAAAATAAGTTCCTTGAACCAGCACTTCTGGACTATCTGTAAATTGTGCAATGATGGATTCGGAAATGTTGAACATCAAAGTGCCCCCCAAAGCTAAAAACACGGTGGCTAGAATGGTGCTGGTACGAACCGCCCCCTTGGCTCTGGAAACATTGTCTGCGCCTAGATTTTGTCCGACAACAGTCGCCAAAGCATTTCCAATTCCCATGGCGGGCATGAGAATCAAAGAATTGATTCGATTGCCGATACCAAAAGCCGCTACGGTAACCTCTCCAAAAGACATGATAAACATGGTCAATATAGTGAAGCCAAAAGCTTCTGTGGAACGACCGATGGAAGAGGGCAAAGCAACCACCAACAAATGTTTTAAGGCGGGTTTGTTCAAAATTAGATATTTTTTACGTAGAGAAATGCCCGCTGTATCCTTGGACAATTTATACATGGCGTAAATTGCAAGAGTACCTCTTGACAACACAGTAGCATAAGCAGCACCTTGGATGCCCCAACCGAAACCAAAGATGAAAAGAGGATCCAACACAATATTGGCTATGGCAGAAATCCCAGATAGCTTCATAGGGGTTACCGTGTCGCCTTGACCTTGTTTGATGGCCATATAAGAAAAGAACAAAAACATGGTAGGCATGCCAATAAAAATGATGCGCAAATAGGCCACAGCCTCTGACAATAATTCTCCGGTGCCACCCATGGCGCGAACGATGGCAGGTGTGGCAAAAGCACCTACAACAGCAACCCCCACCGAGAAAATAAAGGAGAAACTGATCATCTGGCCGGCAATTTCATTGGCTTCTTTCATTTGATGAGATCCAACGTATTGAGAAATTAACGCAGTTCCGGCAATACCTACCCCCATCCCGATAGACATCATCAGAAATATAATCGGCCAGATGAGCGTGATGGCAGCCACTTGAGTGTCACCAATCTGACTCACAAAATAAGTATCAGCCAGATTGTACATAGTTTGTATAAAATTCCCCAACATAATGGGCCCAGCTAGTGTTAGAATCACTCGGGCCATGTTGCCGTGTAAGATGAGATCTCGCTTACCATTGTCGTCCATATTATGCCTCCAATATACTTTTACAATCTTTACATTATACCATGAAAAACAGAAAATGAAAACGGAAAAACACGAACAAAAAGCAGCTAAATCCGAAGAAATAGCTGCTTTTGAAATTCAGAAAAATCAGGTTTTTATCGATCTAAGATAGATTCTTTCGCATGTCTTCCGGCAATGGCACCTGTGTGAACGGCAATGCCCACGCCTGTTCCAGATGCAGGATAGTAGCGGCTAAAGGTGTTGCCAAAAGTCAATTCGCCAGCAGCGTAAAGGTTCTCAATCACTTCACGATCGGCATTAAGCACTTGTGCATGCTCGTTGACTAAAAGACCTGGGATAGATCCAATGTGCAAGGGTCGAATAGGAATGGCATAGAAAGGAGCTTCTACAATTTCAACCATTCTGTCATTTGGAACCCCAAATACAGGATCGTCATCACCAGCTTGCTTCACAGCCAAGTAGTCTTCCATGGAATTTAAGAAGGCATCTTTATTGATATCCAATTGATCAGCCAATTCTTCCAACGTGTCTGCTTTGTATACCCAGCCTCTTTCCAAGGCGATTTCCAAATCGTCAATTCTTGTGGACTGACCATCAACAATCCCATAAACTGTTTTGTCAGTTTGGCGATTGATTTGAATACCCATTTCACTATAGAAAATACGCTCATTGGTGAAACGCTCGCCTTCCTTATTAAGCAAAATGCCAGGCTGGTTGACTAAACCACCGATATTTCCGTAGTAACCAACGCTTGGATTCATCCCTCTTAGGTTCATCATATCTGTTCCAACGATTGGGATATTCAAGTCTCTGGTCATGGTGATGCCGTCTCCATCACTTCCGGCACCTGTAAACGGAATGTTATTGGTGTATTCCGGTGCGAATTCTGCGATTAACTCTTCGTTTCTAGTGAAACCACCAGTAGCCAAGATGACTTTGTCCGCAAAAATATTGTAAGTGTGTTCCAGATCCTCGGCTTTGATGCCTGAAACGGCACCATTGTCCATAATTAGATCGGTAGCTTTTGTATTGAGACGAATATCAACACCCAAATCTAAAGCCAAGTCTGTAAAGAAATCCATTAGGACACCGCCACCGTAACCTGTACCTGTGTTGACAGGCGACAATGTAAATAGATTAGAATCGGCATGGCCCACAGAATGTCTATCGGGATTGAAAGGGATGCCTTGATCCAACAAATAACCTGCATAAGAACCTGATATTTCAGCTATGCTTGTTAAATAAGGGCGATTCAATTCCATGTCTGACCGCCATTCCATAAAGTCGATCAAATCTTGAGCAGTGAAATTAATTTCTGCTTCTTCATTTCGGTACGTGTCTGTCATCCACATGGCACCACCAGCTACTCGAGTTGAGCCACCCGTGTAGGCAAGTTTCTCAATGACCAACACAGACAGATCAGAGTCTCTTCTGATTTCTATGGCTGCATTCATTCCTGCTCCACCAGCCCCAACAATGACAACATCGTAAGTGACATCATCACCTTGAGTGATAGCAGGTTTTTCAACAGGAACTCTCAATGCAGAGACATCTGCACCAGCTTCTCTTAAAGCTTCTGTGGTGGCAGATATAATGGCAAAACTTGTTAGCGTGGCACCGGCCACGGTATCTACAGATAATGATTGGTGTTCCACGATGGCCTTAGGTACCTGGTCAATAGCCACGTCGGCGATTACAGGAGTATCCATATGCTCAACCACTTCAACACTTGAAATGGCATCATCACCAACAGTGACAGATACAGTCAGGTCGCCTCTCATAGACATCACCGTTGCAGAATAGGTTCCTGCATTGAATAATGGATCGGGCTCATCCACAGGATCTTCTGTTCCATTAGGATCCTCTGGTGGGGGTGGCGCAGGTTCTTCAGCTTGTTGACAAGCCATTAAGCTAAAAACAAGCGCGATGATCAGTAATACTGCAAACGATTTCCTCATAAACATTCCTCCTTGAAAATTTGTGATACTGTAAAGACAGTTCGTAAATAATCGTACCACAAATTTCCAAAGATTGCTATAAAATTAACAATAAAATCATCCATGTTTTTTTGAGGTGCTGAAAGAGCTAGCTTTCAACACCTTGATTTTATCTTACTTCTAGCAACTCTTGTTCTGTGTAATTCAAACCGGTTTCACCCATTTGGGTGATAACGGTATGATCTGCTTTGTATTGTCCAGGTAATACTGCTTGCATGTAGTAAGTGATGGGTTTACTGGTGTCGTGGTGCCAATAGTAAAAAATAATTTTCTGTTCTTGTTGCTCAAACCAACCGGTGTCATGATCTCCTCGAATAAACCGGAAACCAGCAGGGACAAAGTCAGTGATCTGGTAAACATGGGGACGATCGCCTTGGATGGTTGGAGATAAAGTGACTTTGATCAAATCAGATTGGTTAAAGGAGGTTTGCAACTGATCATTAACCGAGTAAGACTTTCTTAAGCTATAATCGGTGACTCTATTTTCAGCCAAGTCATCTGCGCCACTTAAAGCGTACACATAAGCTCCCATATCGCTTGTAAGAGACAAAAGGGTCATGTCCGCCAAATCCTCTTTTGAAACCGTCAAAGTAGCAGTTTCAAATCCAAATACGTCAAAAGTCTTTTCCGTGTCCTTATATGAAAGCGTCACACTGCCGCTTAAAGCTTGAATGGCTTCGGTGGACATAATATTACGGTCCATGAGGTAGGCTAGCATTTCCATATTGACCAAAGCATACTCAGAAGGGTTCTCGTATAGATAGTCAAAAAGTGAGTCTCCAGTGTCAAAATCCTTAAGGCGTCCAGCCAACACAGTCAATAAACCAGTCGCTACGTAATTGTCGCCAGGGCTATCAAAAATAGTCACAGGTTGGTTAGGATCGTCTGTAGTCGTCTCTTCCAGCACTTCTTGGTAAAGGGCATGAGCCAGTCGTTGATCACCAATGGATTCTAAGGCCAAAGCCAAAACAAGGGTGTGTTGATGGTTCAAGTCGGTTGTTTCCATAAGCTCATAAATATCCAGCAATACCGATTCGTTTAAATAAGCCAAACCGGCGTATCCATTCACCACACTGTTTAAGTTGGAGGCTGGATGTTCCACTACTCTTCGAAAATATAAACGAAGGGCTTCTTTGTTAAAATGATCTGGGTTTAACATAGCTACTTGCATGCTGACAAAAGAGTTGCTATCGGAGTAAGGCAACAAACGAATGCCACCATCCACATTTTGATAAGGATTAAGAGAAGTAGCCCATTCATGCAACTCAGGATCAAAATGCTGTTGAATGAAGCGACGCGCCTCCAAAGTTGCCAATTGTTGATCCACTCTTACGCCGGATGTGTAGCGCAAATCCAAAAGAGCATTGTAGAAACTGGATTCGCTTTGATTGAAAAAGGTGATCTCAGCAGGGGACAACACGGGCTTGAATTGGGTGTTCAAACTCAGATCATAATATTGTTTGTGGTTGAAACTAACAGAAGAATCGATGACTTCAAAACTTTGTTGAAGGGCATCGGTGTGTGTGCCATCTGTCCCATAAACGGTGATAGTATAACGCCCTTTCTTCAAAGATCCAAAAGAAACATTGGTGTAGGCACCAACAAGCCCAGATTGATCCACATCGTGAATCAGGTTGCCGGATGCGTCTTCCAACACGACGCGATAATCCACGGTACTGTCCTTGACCGCCTCTTCACCAAAGACCCGCAAACTGATAGAGGGGACATCCCCTGTGAGAAAATACTTGCTTAGGATGGTAGATATATGGAACGGCAGCTTGGCGTTGATTTGAAACCAACCAGTGGCGCCTTCCATCTTGTCGTTGATCCCTTGATAAGTGATGCGCCAAGCGGTAAGATTATCGGGCAAATTAAAGGTGACCGTGCCATTGCCGGAGGCATCCGTAGAAAGGGTCATGAATGTGGCGGTATCTTTGAATTCACTACGAATGTAGTAATCTGCCGACTCACCACCCATCTCAGCCATGTCGGCACCAAATCTTCCGAAATCGCCACTATCTGAAGACACATAATCGGTGAGGATGCCACTTCCATGAATGCTACTGTACAAATTCCCCATAAGATCCGCTGTTTGAGCGTACAAGTTGAAATACGCCTCGTCAACGATGCTGATGTTCACATCTGCTGGGTAAGGGTTGCCGTCGGCATCGGTGGTTGTGACAGACAAAGTCACTTCATCTCCAGGGCCATAGTCTGTTTTGTCGGTGGTCACATCAATATGGATTTCTCTCTCAGAATAATCGTAGCTGATAGGCTGAGTGGAAAAGGTTTTGTGCAATACCCCGCCAGACGCATACACCCCTTGTAAAAGGATATTGGGAATATAAGTCTCAACAAACTCGAAAGAGCCACTTAAAGTGTCCTTGATCTCATGATGTAACAAACCGTCTTGCAGATATAAAACCAATAATTGATCCATCGGTTGGGTTTCCACACGACCGCTGTTGTCTAAATAATAAGCCACTTCTTCCTGCAATTTAAATTGGTATTGGTCGCCCTCTGTGCGCAAAGTATGGTAATTTGCGAATGGATCCGACTGAGGCAACCTGTAATAGCTAAAAGAGGTGCGTTCCACAATTTTACCGCCATGGCCATCTTCCATGGAAACCGTTACTTCGTAATATTTTTCCTCATCTGTGGCGTATGGCATCTGTAGAACCAGTTGGCCATTGGTTAAGGAATAAACACGGTCATCCAATACTTCCGTCCGACGGATGGATTCATAAGTCTTTCGGTTAACCTTGTTGATGTAATCGTAAACCTGGCCAATTTCTCGTTGTTCGTACCAGACAGCGGTTACGTTGACTGAAACCTGCGTGTCTAAAGGTTGGCCGCGCAGGTCTTCATAAGTGAAATCATAATCCCGTCGATAATTGTCGGCTTCCAATGTATGGGCAAAAATGGATAGTTCAGGAATAGTTTCATTGGAATGAGACAATTCTAGCATTCTGTCCTTAGGAAGAAAGACAAAGTCTGCGTAACTTGTGATGGGGTAATTCTCCGCAGTGGCGTTGTAAATCTCCATACCAGCATGAACCGGTCGCCAAGAGTCGGTGCTAAGAGAAGGTCTAAAAGTTTCAGAAGCTTGGCCATTTTCCGCAGTGGTCAATCGTCCTGAAGATTGGTCTCCCAGGTTTAAGTAATAGTCAAAAGTCATCTCGGGAACAGGGCCTCCTTCAAAGAATTGAGAAGTCACTTCATAGGTGATGGTATCCCCTGCCAAAATATGGGTTTTATCGAATGCTCCAGTTACTTTATACACGGGCTTGGTGTATTCATTGATATGGAATTCATGTCGCAATACCACATCCTCATCATCGGTTAGATAAATCACATACCAGCCTGGTGTTAAATCCTGCCAGCTGAAATGGTCAGTAAACGTGCCTGTGTTGGTAGGCGTAACGCTTTTTTCATCCAGCAAATAAGTGCCATTGACTGTGGAATACAGGCTCATGGTATAATTGCCGGAATGGCCCACTTTAGGTTTCACATAGCCATACAAATGAAGCGTATCGGTTGGTAGATAGGTGCTACGATCTGTGAAAAGATACTTAAAATATTGGTTGGGAATAGCTGGAAAAGCCATATGGTCATTTGCGGGACCATGATCCATATAATAAGGATTGAACCTCTTCACATAGCGTATGATAAAATCCTGATACCCAGGCGCAGACACTTTTCCATAATGGATATAGGTGCTAGGATCATCGGCATAAGACATGATGGCCGTGCCATCCTCCCGGGTTTTGCCTGTATAAGTCTCGTCAATGGTGACAGTCGCATTGGAAACGCCTTGCTGGTCTTTGCTATCTAACACCCACGCAAACCCTTCATCTTCGAACAAGCTGCTATAAACCAACAAATCATTGATTTGTAAGTAAGTGTAATAAGACTTGTCCTCATAGGAAACGGCCACCAAATAATACCCAGGATCTAGAGGTTCTGGCATCTCAAAACTGTAGTACTGCATATAACCGTACCGAACTTCGCGGGGACTAGTTTCAAAAGTGGAGACCAGATCCAGATAAGCTGGTATCTGTTGAGGTAGGTCGTTATAAAGGGAGTCATAGGCATAATGCGCATCCACTTGCTTTAAATCTTCCAAAAAAGACAGGGAACTGTCAAACGCGTATACCGAAACATCATAGAGATAAGATTCTGCTTGTCTGCTCAAATAAGCAGACACAAAATGAGTCTGAGAAGTGGTGTAGGTGCTGACCACATCATTGAAGTAAACCAACTGATCTCTACCGGATCCTTCTGTGGTGAAAGAAAACACGTAATCTTCAGCCAAAGCAAGATCGCTATTTTTTACTTTTGCACCAGCTTCAATGGTGACTTTATAAGTAGTGTTAGGCTCTAGCCGATCTGGCACAAAAATTTGGGCATGTCCATTTTCTGTGAAAGAACCGTTGACTTGTGGCTCAATCGAAAAAACAGATGAAAAATTCTCCACGCCGGAATGGCTGAAAATCACTTCGATTCCCGTTTTAACAGGCACATAAGTAGCTTGGCGTCCCGGAATGGTGCCGGAAATGGTCAGATCCTTTTTCGTCTGGAAAGCCCATTTATAGATATAGTCATCAGAAGCATCTGTCAATTCGACACGATAGATGCGATCCTTTTCTAAAAGGTCTTCAGGCTGAATGGTAAAAGAACCGTCTTCGTCTTCTGAGATAGCATAGGCAACCTGAGGATGGATTTTGAGGGCTTGGTTGATAAAATCAACCGAAACCGTTTCGCGTGAAAACAGCTTAAAGGCTGTGTTTGTCGAAATCCCAGTTGCGTCTTGATGAACCGCTTGCAAATCAAAATCCCATTGCCCAAAATCCGGGAGAATTGGATCAGGAATCGAAGGCTCAGGTTTTGGAGAGCAGGCCGCCAAAGCGAGAAGAACAACCAGTAAAACAGAAAGAACTTTTCGTTTCAAAAATACCACCTTCTTATATATTTTTTTAGTTGAAATGAGGGGTCATATCTTAAGTGTATCACTTTATTAGACGATTTCACAGAGGATTGGTTCCAAACGAGAAAATAAAAAAAGGCATTGAGAAATCAATGCCTTTAGGAGCATAAACCGATTAATTGATCGTCAATTTTCCCGAGGTGGTATTGACACGAACCGTGTAAGTCCCAGCCCCTTTGGTGGCTGTGATATTGTTATTGCGGATTCTTTCGATAGTCAATCGATCTTCACCATCAAACCCACCTGTCACCGTTGTGAAATGCAAGGAATAATCCGCCTGGCCTCGAATATCCAACAATACGGAACCAGACACACTGGAAAGGTGCAAATTTCCCTTTAAGTCCTGCAATCGGACTTGAATTCTGCCGGAAGTAGTCTTCGCGGTTACGCGTTCCATGTCACCGGCAATTTCAATGCCACCGGAAACCGTTTTTAATTCCACATGGTCTGTAAAAGCATCGGTCAAGGAAATTTTACCGGAAACCGTTGAAAAATCAAGACGATTCGCCTCTAGAGACAAACTTTCAATGCCACCAGAAACCGTCGACCATTTCAAAGTGTCTCCCTTTATGTTGCCACCGGTAATGGCACCGGATACCGTAGATAAATGTAGAGAGGTCAAGGCCAAATCGGATGCACTGATTTTACCAGAAATGGTGGTACCGTCAATATGACCGTTGAAGCTTTCAGGGACGGTGACAGTTAGAATCAATTCATTTCTCACAATGTTGGCGCTTTTCAAGGTAGACTCATGGGTCCGAACGGTAACCGTTCCTCCGGAAGTTTCGACCATGAGTTTGGGTTTGAAATTGGCGCGGATAGTTCCTTTAAGCTCAAATTCGAACTTGTTTCCTGTGCCGGGCACAAGGCGCATTTCCTTCACATGGCCGTTCAGATTCAAATACTCAAAGCCATCTATGGAAAGGCTTGCCGACTCGTTGATGGTATAGCTTCGAGAGGTCAGGAAACTGAAGGGATTAAAAACTCGCAAGCCCGGGCCGAAAGGATTGTTCCACATGCAGCCTGTCAGGACAAAAGCAGTTAGTAATAAGAGTGCCAATAAAGCGGCAGATTTTTTACGGTTCATTGGGGGGATCACCTCTAATTCAATTTGATGGGTTTAGAATATCATATAATCCTAAACCCGTCATTAACCCATAATTAGAATTCAATTAGAGAGATTCAAAAATGCCTGCGGCGCCCATGCCACCGCCAATGCACATGCTGACCAGACCATACCGACTCCCGCGTCGTTGCATTTCATGGAGCAGTTTGATGGTCAAATAAGACCCAGTGCAACCTAGGGGATGTCCCAATGCGATGGCGCCGCCATTGACATTCACAGTAGCTGGATCCAATCCCAAAGTATGCATGCTGGCCAAAGCTTGAGAGGCAAAAGCTTCATTCAATTCAATCAACTCAATCTGATCCAGGGACAGGTTGGTCAGCTTCAATACCTTGGGGATAGCTTCAATGGGGCCAACTCCCATAATGTCGGGAGCCACGCCTGCCACAGAATAACCTACAAATCGGGCTAAAGGCTTCAAACCCATTTCAACAGCCTTTTCCTTGGACATTATCAAAACAAATGCTGCGCCGTCACTCATTTGGGAAGCATTTCCCGGTGTCACCGACCCGCCAGTTTTAAACACAGGGCGCAACTTGGCCAAAGTCTCAACGGTCATATTGGGGCGTACCCCTTCATCCATTTCAAAAGAGACCGGTTGAATTCCTGGATTCCCTTTTTCATCCACCGTGGGACGGTTAGCGATTACAGGGATGATCTCATCCACAAACTTGCCCTCTGAGATGGCTTTTTCGGCCTTGTTGTGACTGGCGGCTGCAAAGGCATCCTGCTCTTGTCGCGAAACGCCATATCTAGAAGCCACACGTTCGGCAGTATGTCCCATTGCCATATAAACATCTGGATGCGTGGTCATCAATCCCGGGTCTGGGAAAAATGCATGGCCACCCATGGGCACGGTGCTCATGGATTCAACACCACCTGCTAATAGGATATCTCCTTGTCCAGCCATAATGGCATTGGCAGCAGTCGCAATGGTTTGAAGACCTGATGAACAAAATCGATTCACCGTCTGAGCCGGCACACTATCTGGGATGCCTGCCTTTACGGCAATATTTCTAGCCATATTAAGCCCTTGTTCTGCCTCGGGCATGGCACAACCGATGATCACGTCATCGATGGTGGTTACATCAAATTCAGGTATTTTGGCAAACAGGCCTTGTATGACCTGAGCTCCTATATCTTCCGGTCGGGTATATCTCAAAGTGCCTTTTGGTGCTTTGCCAATGGGAGATCTTCCCATGGCCACAATTACAGCTTCTCTCATTTTTATCACCTCTAATTCCTCAATGGTTTGCCTTTTTTCAGCATATGTTCAATTCGTTGGTGGGTTTTCGTTTCTCCGCAAAGACTGACAAAGGCCTCCCGTTCCAGTTCAAGAATCCACTCCTCGTTTACGGTGCTGCCTGGCACCACATGACCACCCGTCATGATATGGGCAAGTCGACCTGCCAGATAGCCATCGTATTCGGAAATAAATTGGCCTTCAATCATAAAGGCGATGGTATTGTCCAAAACCCCTTTTCCTGTGGTGCCTGTCACCACAACCTCAGCGGGGATAAGGGGACGGAAGCCATCTTCAAAAAGACGAATCACTGCTTGTTTGCCACGATCTAGCAAATGATCGCTGTTCATGACAATCGAATCTTGCTCAGTGAGAAACCCTTTCTCTCTAGCGTCGAAAGCACTGCTCGAAACCTTGGCCATAGCCACTGTTTCCCAAGCTGTTTTAATCAAATTGATGCGCTCAGACAGGGTGGGTTTGCTAATGGAAGGGGTATGTCGCAGCAGCATTTCTTTCACACCACCGCCTCCAGGAACCAATCCTACGCCCAGCTCCACTAAGCCCATATATGTCTCGGCATGGGCCACTTGCTGGTAGCCACTCATGGCGATTTCCGCGCCGCCTCCAAGCGTCATGCCGTGAGGACAAGTAACGACGGGTTTTTTGGCGTACTTAATCGCCATTCCCGATTTTTGAAGGCCAGCTACCAATGCTTCTAACTGATCCCATTTTTTGGCCATCGCCAACTCCGCCACCATCATTAGATTGGCGCCAGGAGAAAAATGCTTGCCTTGATTGCCCACAACCAAACCTCTATAGTCTTTGATTTCAACAGTCTCAATAGCTGTGTGGATCATTTCTATCACAGCTCCATCCACAGTGTTGCCGGAAGAAGTAAACGCCAAACAAAGCACCCCATCGTTCAGATCGATTAATTGAGCGCTCTTGTTTTCCTTTAAAACAGGAAAAGCATCACGATGGTTCAATTGAATGAAGGAAGAAGCTTGGCGGTCACCCTCATAAAAGCGTTTTTTGCCATCAGCAAGCCGTTGATGAATCCAATCCGGCAAAGAGTCGCCCTCGGAAATCATGCGTTCAGAAGCTTCTTTGAATCCTAGGGCATCCCACACTTCAAAAGGCCCCATTTCCCAGTTAAAACCCCATTTGATCGCTTGGTCGATAGCGGTGCAAGTATCGGAAATTTCCGGCACTTTGTTGGCAGCATATACCAAAGTGGATTTTAATACCTCCCAAACAAATCGGTTTTCCTCTTCTTGCCCCCAAGCCATTTGGTGGATTCTTTTTGCCAAAGTGGCTTCTTTTTTTGCCAGAGACACCGCCTTGTTACTAGCTCTTTCAAGTGGCACATACGCTTTAGTGGCAAAGTCCCATACCAAGCGTTGTGTCCCTTTTGACGTGCGTTCTTTTTTATAAAACCCGCCTTTCGTCTTATCTCCTAGTTGCCCCTTCTCAATCATGTCATGGACATAACCGGGCACGGTGTTGGCGCTCACTTCATACGAATCATCCGTCTTGGCCAATACATTGCCTGCCACGTGGACCAAAATATCGATGCCCACCATGTCAGCTAATCGAAAAGTACCTGTTTTAGGACGTCCAATGATAGCGCCCGTCAATAAATCTACTTTTGGGATAGAGTAACCATAAGATTCAGACAAGGTCATGACGCTTGCCATGGCTTGAACGCCAATGCGATTGGCGATGAAATTAGGGGTGTCCTTGGCAATGACCACGCCTTTGCCCAACCGTTTCTCAGAAAAATTGGCCATCCATCTTACCAATTCCGGTCGCGTCTCTTTTGCGGGAATAATCTCAAAGAGTTTCATGTACCGAGGAGGATTGAAAAAATGAGTTCCCATAAAATGCGCCTTAAATTCAGCATCCATAGGTGCCACAATGTCATTGATGGAAACACCCGATGTATTGGTAGCCACAATGGTACCAGGCTTACGATATTTGGCAATTTGTTTCATGAAATCTTGTTTGATGGCCAAATTTTCTACAATCACTTCCAAAATAAGATCACAAGCGCCAATTTTTTCAAGATCATCTGTGAAATTTCCCGTTTCAATCAACTTGCCAAATGAAGGGGTATAGATGGCTCTGTTTTTTGGGTTAAGAACCCCTTCTTTACCCGCATTGGCAAGTCGATTGCGCACAGCTGAATCCTCAAGGGTCAGCCCTTTAGCTTTTTCTTTGTCGGTCAACGTTTGGGGCACCCTATCCAAAAGCAAAACTTGGAATCCAGCGCCTGCAAAATGAGCGGCTATGGAAGCACCCATCACCCCTGCTCCTAGAACGGCAACACGATTTACATAATGATTCATACAACACCTCTCATGCTAAAATTTGGCTTGCGTTTTTCTGCAAAAGCCATAATGCCTTCTTTGAAATCCTCTGTTTGGCCACAGAGTTTCTGTTTTTTGGCCTCAAGAGCCAAATAAGATTCGAAATCTTTGAAGTCACTTTCAAAAGTTAGTTCTTTCATGTAGCGCAAGGACAATCCAGGTCCTTTCGCCAAACGCCCAGCGAATTGATAGGTGGCCGACTCTAATTGTTCATCGGGAACCACATCCACAACCAATCCCATAGAATGGGCTTCCTTTGCATCCACAGGGCGACCAGTCATGACCAACTCAGTGGCCCGACTTACGCCAATAGCTTTGTTTAGCAGATAAATACCGCCAGCGTCAGGAATCAAGCCAATCTTCACAAAAGCTTGAATAAAAGTGGCGCTTTCAGCCGCCACAATAAAATCACATGCCAAGGCTACATTAAAACCGGCGCCTGCTACAGGACCATGAACAGAAGCAATAACTGGAATGGGTAGTTTTTTCAAAGCCAAAGACAATTGACCCACCTTATCTACCCCTTCAAACAAGCCGTCGTATAGGTTTTTGGTTACACAGTCGATCATCATGCGTATATCGCCACCTCCGCTGAAGCCTTTGCCATCAGCTGCCAGCACCAAAACCTTGACTTCCGGGTCTGACGCCACTGTTTCCAAAGCCGCCATGATCTCATCCACCATGAATGCATCGATGGCATTCAGATTTTTGGCAGAACTTAACACAATCTTAGCCACACTTTGTTGTTTAGAAAAAACAATCTTTTTATAATCCATACAGCACCTCCATTGATCGTTGTGGATAATAAGAGCAAGAATCATGCCAGTAAAAGAGAAAAGACAAAACCTGTGCAATTCAAGGCTTTCAAGGAAAGGGTCTTTTGCTTCAAAGAAAAAATGGGCAACGTTCTTGCACAACTTGTGCAAAAGTGTGCAATTGGTGCAAAATGTGCAAGGTGGTTAAGGCACTCTTTTAAAGAAGGATTGCATTTCTTGTGTGAAAAGAGTATAATGCTTAGGCTGTCACAAGCAAATACGATAATAAACCTAATAATTAAGGTTGGAATAGAAAAGGAGTTTGGCATTGATTACAGTAACAGATGTACAATTAAGTTTTGGAGGGCAAGAGCTCTTCAAGGAAGTGGACTTGAAATTCACGCCGGGAAATTGCTATGGAATCATCGGCGCCAATGGCGCGGGAAAATCAACATTCTTAAAGATTCTTTCTGGTGAAATCGAACCTTCCAAAGGAGAAATTCATATTACAAAAGGGGAGCGTCTAGCTGTCTTGAAACAGGACCATTTCGCATATGACGAATACCCTGTATTAGAAACAGTGATTCGAGGACACCAACGGTTGTTTCAAATCATGCAGGAAAAAGACGCTATTTACATGAAGTCTGATTTTTCTGACGAGGATGGCATTCGAGCATCTGAATTGGAAGGAGAGTTTGCAGAGCTCAACGGATGGGAAGCCGAAACAGAGGCAGAAAAACTGCTTACCGGTTTGGGAGTTGACACCCAACATTTTCACAAAAAGATGGGAGACATCCCAGGAGAAGACAAGGTAAAAGTTTTGTTGGCTCAGTCTTTATTTGGGAATCCCGACATTTTGCTCATGGATGAGCCCACCAACCATTTGGATTTTAGAGCCATCAACTGGCTAGAAAATTTTCTGATGGATTATGAAAAAACAGTGATTGTGGTTTCTCATGATCGTCATTTCTTGAATAAGGTGTGCACCCATATGGTGGATATCGACTTTAAGAAAGCCAAAATGTATGTGGGCAATTATGATTTCTGGTACGAATCCAGTCAATTGATGGCCAGATTGCTAAAAGAGCAAAACAAGAAAAAAGAAGATAAAATCAAAGAATTGCAAAGCTTTATCGCGCGATTCAGCTCGAATGCGTCAAAAGCAAAGCAAGCCACATCCAGAAAAAAATCTCTTGAAAAAATCAATATAGAAGACATTCAACCCTCAACCAGACGGTACCCATTTGTAGGGTTTACGCCAGAGAGGGAAGCAGGAAAAGACATCTTGGCAGTGGACGGCATCACCAAGACCATAGAAGGCGAAAAAGTATTGGACAATCTTTCTTTCACAGTTAACAAAGGGGATAAAATCGTCATCTTAAGCAAACATCCCTTAGCTCGAACCACGTTGTTTCGCATCTTGGCTGGAGAAATAGAGCCAGATGCAGGCAGCTACAAGTGGGGCGTGACGACAAAAGTGGACTATTTGCCAAATGACAACAGCGCCTATTTCGAAGGGGTGACGATGAACCTGATTGATTGGTTAAGACAGTACTCCCAAGAGAAATCGGAAGCCTATATTCGTGGTTTTCTGGGCAAGATGTTGTTTTCTGAGCAAGAGCCGTTAAAAGAGGCATCTGTTTTATCAGGGGGAGAAAAAGTGCGTTGTATGTTTTCTAAATTAATGGTGTCAGGAGCCAATGTGCTACTTTTGGACGAACCCACCAACCATTTGGATTTAGAATCTATCCAAGCAGTCAACGATGGCTTGATCGCATTCAAAGGCACGATGCTCTTCACTTCTCAAGACCATAAATTCATCAACACCATAGCCAATCGTATCATAGAAATAACCCCAAAAGGGGCTTACGATACGTTGATGGATTTCGACGATTACTTGGAAGATGTCACCATACAGAATCAAATAGACGACCTGTACCGATTATGATCAATGATACGACACTGTGCCAGGACCCTTTGGGTTCTGGCATAATTTTTACCAATCCACTCTCCCAAAGGTCCCATCAAATGCTGGTAACCATCAGGTTGTGGCTTTAGATAAGGATCGATCAAAAAAACAGAAGGTGGATAATCGGGCATTAAAGCAGTAGGATTGTCGATTTGATTCTTGGGGCAAACCAATTGGCAAATATCGCACCCTAGCAAGCGGTTCCCCATCAACAAAGCATACTCCTCAGGCACGGGTTCTCCCGACAGCATATGATGGCGCAGACACTTTTCCCGCTCTAACTGGAACGGGGTGGACAAAGCGCCTGTCGGACAAGCGCGAATACATTGATCACAGTCGCCGCAGTCAGAATCCTTCGGTTGGATAGGATCCCAATCGACCTTCTCCAACAGAGCCACGCCGTACAAAAAATAAGCACTGCCGAACACATCGTTATGGGTAATGGCATTTTTGCCATAAACCCCTATTCCCGACAAAGCCACCAAAGGCTTTAAAGGCAGATTTTTGAGAATTCGTATGGGACTGCCCTCGACAATCATGTTTTTGAAAGCACGGGATAGTTGACGGTGGTATTGATTCGAAAAATAGTAATAAGGCGAAAGGGTCATGAAACCCTTAGGTGCTTTCGGAGCCGTCAAGTTGTATTGGAACGCCATCAAGCACACACCAGTCACTTCTTCGTTCAATTCAGCATCGACCAGCCCATGGGCCAGAAGATCTTCTTTAGAGATCAAACGCAGCAGATAGGGGGCGGTTTCAGAAGCAATTTGATGGATTTGATTCACCACTGTCATCATCAACCTCCTAGGTTTAAATGGTCCACTCACCGTGGATAACACCTACTAAATACCAAAGGCCATTGTCGTTTTCAAAAACAAGGGTTAAGCTTCTCCAATCCATGCCTTCGTAGGCAGGATCCATGCCAGTAAGGTGGAATTCCACAAAAGCGTCTCCTGGATACGCATCGGCCACATTTTGAATAGTATTGCCAAAACTCACAACTTGGTTAATGCCGATAATGTCCGGGTTGGCAAAATCCGCATCGTAGACAAATCGAAGATAATAATCTGAGAAAGTCATTTCAATAGGGTCACCTGTACCATCAAAATAACCCCACAAATGTTCAGTGTTGTCAGAAAACAGGGTATGAATGTCACTGCCGACATAAAACACCACATCTTCATCCACATCGACATAAGGGTAGGGCGTAAATCGCACCCCTCTATCAGGACTGACAAAAGCATTCAAGGTGGTAACATCCTGTTCTTTAAGAATGTCGATGACATTCAAGGCTTCATCCAACAAGGAATTTCCCAAGACTGGAGCCGTCTTCAATTGGCTATCCTCCAAATCACTGATGATTTTTTCCTTGTCTTTAATGGTCAATCTCAAATCATTGATGGTGTCGCTGTATTCCATCAAGGTGGTTTCAAGCGTTTGGTTGCGGCTGCGTTCCGCGCTTAGTTCCCGTCTCAAGTCGTTCAAGTTTTCTTCCGGTGAAGATTGGTCACAACCGGTGGTGGTGACGAATAAGATTAAAACAAAAGATAATAACAACCATTTCAATTTCATAAAATCCCCTCTAATTAATAATCACACTCATTATATCATCTTGGAACAATTTATAAACAAAAAAAACGACTCAAAATGCAGAGTCGTTTGAATTTATTACTTTTCGTTTTCATCTACCCATTCCTTAGAGGCGAGGACACTTTCTATTGAAGGCATTGAAACGCCTGTTATTTGATCTTTTTTGCAAGGGACTGCCCAAGCTTCTGGAGGATTGGCGCCCACTAATTTGTTACGAATATTTTTCATCTGTTTCACATCCTTAACATGTTGTTATATATAAAATGATACCACAAATGATAATGATTGTCAACAGTAACATAATTTCATTTCTTGAAATCCTGATCAAGATCGTTTAAGATATTTCTAGGATTTTGAAGGAGGAACCACATGAGTATTTCAAGTGTAAAACAGCAATTCAAGCAAGAAGATCTCCCTCTTGAGGTGGTGGAATTCGACACATCCACAGCCACTGTGGAGTTGGCGGCCCAAGCGTTAGGTGTGGAGCCTGCTAGAATCGCCAAAACCATGGCTATTCAGTTGAAAGACCGCAATATTCTATTGTTGGCCAAAGGCGATGTGAAATTGGACAATCGAAAATTCAAAGACACATTCCTAGAAAAAGCAAAATTTATGAAACCAGATCAAGTAATGGCCATCACCGGCCACCCTGTAGGTGGGGTATGTCCCTTCGGGCTTAAAAATGCTTTGCCCATTTATTTGGACGAATCCCTGAAAATTTTTGACTATGTATACCCTGCTGGAGGCGGTGCCAACACAGCCGTCAAGATTCAAGTGGATGATTTGGCAGATTTGACCCAGGCTACTTGGGTAGATGTATGCAAGGAGACTTGAGAAATCAGGTCTGAATGACCTATAATAGAAGAAAGGATCACACAACCTTTCAAGGAGGATGAAATGGAACTGTTACCCTATTATAAAATGTTGTCTAAGCAGTTTCCCAATATAGACGAAGTCAGCAAAGAAATTATCAATCTCAGCGCTATACTGAATCTACCAAAAGGAACAGAGCACTTTGTCACAGATCTACACGGAGAATACGAAGCCTTCACCCATGTCTTGCGAAACGCTTCCGGAACGGTAAAACGGAAAATCAACGAAACGTTTGGCGATGATTTGGAGCCTTGGGAGAAGGAACGTTTGGCGTCTTTGTTGTACTACCCAAAAGAAAAGCTGGTGTACCTCAAAAAACAGGGTGTGGTGGATGACAAATGGTACCAGGACACCATTTATCAATTGGTTCTGCTCCTTAGGAAAGCCGGTTACAAATACACCCGATCAAAGGTTAGAAAAGCCTTGCCGAAAAGTTTCAACTATATTATAGAAGAACTAGTGAACGAACAAGAAACATTGGAGTCAAAGAAAAAATACTATAAGGAAATCATTAAGGCCATTATTCGAACTGGTCGAGCAGAAGACTTCATCGTCGATATGGCAGAAGTTATTCGCAGCCTTGTGGTAGACCGACTTCATGTGGTGGGAGACATTTACGACCGAGGACCGGGAGCCCACCTTATTATGGATGATCTATTGGACCATCATCAAGTGGATGTCCAGTGGGGCAACCACGACATTTTATGGATGGGTGCCGCGGCCGGATCAGAAGCTTGTGTGGCTAATGTGTTGAGAATTGCTTTGAGATACGGAAATTTGGAAACCATACAAGACGGGTACGGCATCAACATGATGCCCTTAGGGCAATTTGCCACAGAAATCTATGGAGAAGATCCCGCCTTGTGTTTTCAGCCCATTCTTAAAGACGACCACAATTTCAAAAAACGGGACATCCAATTGATGGCTTTGATGCAAAAGGCCATCTCGGTGATCCAATTCAAATTGGAAGGACAAATCATCCACCGACAACCTGGTTTCAAAATGGAAGATCGACTGTTGTTGGATAAATTGACCCCAGACATGAAACAGGTAACGGTGGAAGGTAAAATGTACCCCATGAAAGACAGTCACTTCCCAACCCTTGACCCCCAAAACCCTTACCAACTGACCGATGAAGAAAAAGAAGTTATTGAGACGCTGACCGGTAGCTTCAAACACTCAGAAAAGCTCCAAGAGCATGCTGCTTTTCTGTTCTCAAAAGGCAGTGTGTACCTGGTTTGCAACAACAACTTACTGTACCATGCCTGCATCCCTTTCACGGAGGAGGGAGAATTTGACAGTTTCACTATTGGCGGCAACAGTTATGTCGGTAAAGCCCTATGTGACTACTTTGATTCTAAAATGCGGGAAGCCTACTACCACCAAGGAGAAGACAGCAATTATTTTGATAAAGATATGTTGTGGTATGCCTGGTGTGGCCCGTTGTCTCCTTTATTTGGAAAAGACAAGATGACAACCTTTGAACGTTACTTTGTAGCAGACAAGGACACCCATAAAGAAACATCCAATCCTTATTTCAAATACCGAGACCGTGTAGACACTTGTGAAATGATTTTGGAAGAATTTGGCGTGGATAGAGGGAAAGGTCGAATCATTTGTGGACACGTGCCAGTAAAAACGAAAAAAGGGGAAAGCCCCGTGAAAAGCCATGGCAAGATGTTTGTTATTGACGGAGGCTTTTCAAAAGCTTACCAATCTGTCACAGGGATTGCCGGCTATACGCTGATTTTCAATTCCCAAGCCATGATCTTGGTTTCCCATGAACCCTTCGAGACCCACGAAGCCTCTATCAAGGAAAACGCCGATATGGTGCCTAAGGAAGTTTATGTGCGAGAAGAGGAAAAACGTATTTTGGTGGCGGACACCGATGTCGGCAAAGAATTGAAAGATCACATTGAAATTCTACAAAATTTGCTGGAAGCCTATCGAAAAGGCATCATCGAGCAAAAAACACCATAAAAAGGCTTATAAAAAGAGGTTGTCGAAACAATCTCTTTTTATTTTTAGAATTTGTTAAAAAAATGATTAATGAATAGCTAGGTTTTATACCCATATTCGATTGACAGGCTAGCGTCCCTATTGTAACATAGAAAAAATCGTTTTCAATCAGCAAAAAAATTCGATGAAATAAAGGAGAAAGTATGAGTGAAACGAAAAACAAAGGTTTGATTGTTATCCTAGCAGGATTGGGCATCAATTTAATGCTAGGGACATTATATGCCTGGGGAGTTATCTCAAAAGCCCTAATCACCGAATACGGCTGGACAGCCACCCAAACACAGATCCCCTATATGGTGGCCTGTGCCATTTTCGCATTTTCAATGATCCCTGGAGGCAAACTTCAAGATCGACTTGGACCAAGACCCATCATTATGACCTCCGCCATTCTGGCAGGGATCGGATTTCTGGTTTCCGGCTATTTTTTAACGCTTAGCGCTTTAGTGATTGGATTTGGACTGATTTTTGGGACAGCCATGGGAACGGGTTACGCAGCGCCTACACCAGCGGCCATCAAATGGTTCCATGCCAGCAAACGAGGCATTGTATCTGGCGTCGTGGTCAGTGGGTTTGGTTTGGCACCTGTCTATGTGGCGCCACTGACTACTTTTTTGTTGGATAATTTTGGCATCGGCACCACATTCTATGCATTAGGCATCGGTTTCTTTGCCGGCATCATGGTTTTGGCCCAATTTGTCAAGAATCCACCTGAAGGCTATGTGCCAACCCCACCGGCCAATACTCCGTCACAGGATACAACGGGTAATAAGCCTGTGGCAGCCAAAGAATACAGTTGGCAAGAGATGTTTAAAACCAAGCAATTCTTTATGATTTGGGGGATGTTTTGCTTTGGGACTTTTGCAGGACTGTTGGTCATTGGTCAGCTTTCCAACATTGGATTGGAACAAGCAGGCATTCAGTCAGCCTTCACCCTTACCATCATCTATGCGGTATTCAATGCTTTTGGCAGAGTGTCCTGGGGTGTCATCATGGACCGTATTGGAGGCAGAAAATCTCTCATCACCATATTTGTCATTCAAGTGGTCGTGTTTTTCTTAAAGCCATTTATCAGCACCCCCCTGTTTTTGATGATTAGCACGGCATGGATCGGCTTTACGTTTGGAGGCATGTTAACCGTATTTCCTGCCATGACGGGAAACTTCTACGGCATGAAAAATTTTGGCATGAACTATGGCATGGTCATTACTGCATGGGGCATTGGAGGGGTGTTAGGTCCACTGTTGGGGGGGATTGTAAGAGATGCCACCGGTGGTTATACCATCAGCTACATCGCCTCAGCTTTGATTAGCGTCTTGGGAGCATTGATCGCTATGAAAATCACAGCTCCAGATGAAAAACACGGCATAGACCCCTCGGATATTGCAGGGTACACACCGGATGCAGAAGTTTCACCATAAATAAATAATAAACGGGGTATTTGCTTGAGAGCTTTTATTTGAAGTCAAATTCAAGTATAATGGAGGTATAAATAAGGAGTAGCGACAATATGGGGTATACTTATGGGGAAATTGTATGGGCGATTTGTAGCCATAACAGGAGTTTTGTTTATTTTATTGACGGCAATATTTATTTTCCAATTCAATACAATGGACCGACTGGTTTTAGATCAAATCGATGAGGTGAGTCGATCTAGAGTAGAAGACATGTCAAATATTATTGGTCTCCGGCTATCTTTAGCTAGAAACCAAATATTGGATATGGAGAATTTCATCCTTCATTTTGGTCAAGATGTCCAGAACATTCAAGCCTATTTAGACAGCAAATTAGAGAACACCGTTTCTTTTAGTTTGCTGTTTTTTATTGATGAAAATCACAAGATCACAGCCACTGAAAATGACGCAACCTTTTTGGACAATATGATCCACCAATACAGGCGTCAAGCAAGCAACGTAACCAATAACGTAGAAATGACAAGAGTGGTGGCATCTGACACATCGCATGAAGAAGGCGTTTTTTTCTCAAAAGAAATTTATGACAAGTCCAATAATCGCATAGGTATTGTGGGAGGATGGATATCTTTTGAGAGGGTTCAGGCATTGATGCCTTCCTTGGAAAACACGGTCAACTATACCGCCCTTGTGTTGGACTGCCAAAAAAATGAAGCTTTGATCACAAGCTATCGAGAGCCAGGAACAGAATGTCACTTGTGCTATTTAGATTTTGAAGAATTATTTAATCAAGGAAGCCAAGACGTAGCAGTATCCGATTTGATGATCATCGACGGGATAGAAACCTATGTCTCTACCAAATACATACCAGATACCGATTGGAGAGTAGTAGCCCTCATTAATTTACCAGAAATGATGGTAGGCCGCAATACTTTGTCAAGAAGCTATTTTTACCTAATCGGCGTATGGATAGCAGGGTTTATCATCCAGATAATTCTGATTAATAGACAAGTGGCGAACCCTTTAAAAAAACTGTATCATGGCATTCAAGACATCGACCTAAAAGAGAATCCTACATATCGCTTGCCTCAAATGAATCTGGTGGAATTGAATCAGGTTGGCAATAAGCTAAATGATTTATTGGAGACCACCTCCAATTATCTCAAAACCATCTATCAGGAAAAAGACCATTTAGCTCGCGTTGTCCGGGAAAGAGAAGCATTGATTGTCAACTCCCCCAACGCCATCGCCACTTTTGACAGCGATCATCGCATCATAAGCATCAACCAGTCTTTTCAAGATTTGTTCAAATATACCGAACAAGACGTTCAAGGAAAAGATCTAGACGAAGTGGTAGGGTACGATCCGATCAACAGAAAACTCACCCAGAGAGTATTCGATGGTGAAAAAGTGGAATGGGAAGACAAGCGTTATACAAAGGTAGGCGAGCCAATAGACGTTCATATTATTGGGGTCCCCATACTAGAGGAAGGAAAAGTCGTTGGTGGGTACGGTATCTACATAGACATCAATGAAAGAAAACAAGAAGAAAGAGACATGCGTTATCTAAGCTACCAAGATGTCTTGACAGGTGTGTACAACCGACGGTTTTTCGAAGAAGAATTATTAAGGCTGGATCAACCCAGATACTTACCCATCAGTCTAGTCATGATAGATGTCAACGGCCTGAAATTGATAAACGATGCCTTTGGGCATAAAACAGGGGATAAAAT
>Ga0334895_1000763_pt1 | contig 39186 bp, 32 predicted proteins | sample GraSluR3_MG_7_FD_207229 | JGI IMG/M metagenome (GOLD analysis project Ga0334895, IMG submission 207229) | Sludge microbial communities from methane-producing bioreactor in Wageningen University, Netherlands - Granular Sludge_31_05-R3 | ecosystem: Engineered > Bioreactor > Anaerobic >... | reverse complement strand
AATCACACACAGGTGTTGTGGAATGGCGTGCCGGTGAATGCACCCAATAACGGACAGGTAGATTTTAACCGGCTTCCGGTCTTTTTTGTGGATGAAGCCCAGCTTGCCCGGGGTGCACAATCGGCAAGCCAGCAAGGTGGTTTTGGAGGATTGATCATGCTTAACAATCAATCCGTTTTCAACGAAGGATTTCAGCTTGATTTGAAACAGGCCGTGGGTAGTTTCAACAGTTTGGGCTCTTATGCCGATTTTTCCTGGTCGAACAATAAAGTTCAGCTTCGTACACGAATTTTCAGGACATCAAGTGAGAATGATTTTGAATACCTCAATACGGCTCCCATTCCGGCAAAAAAAATGAAACAACAGCAGGCCGATTTTGTTGACAAAGGCGTTTTGCAGGAATTTCATTGGCAGAAAGGCCAGAGCATCCTTAGCTTTTACAGCTGGCATCAATGGAACGACCGAAATTTACCTCCGATCATGACAAATCTTGAGCGCGGAGGCAATCCCGAAGAGCGACAGGACGACCGCTTTCATCGCAACATCTTGTCGTATAAGTCTTATTGGCCAAGAGCCAGTCTGGAGTTTAAGGCTGCCTGGTTTGCAGAGTATCAAAATTATTTTTTGCGAACCACCTCAAATTATGGGGGATACGAAACAGTCAGTTTGATCGACAGCAAAAATAACCTTCAATTCTGGCAGCAGGAGATAAATTTTAGACAGGAATTGGGAAGTTATTGGACACTCGAAACCAGCACTTTGATCAGCCGGCAAACTGCTTTTTCAACTTATTTTGATAGCAAAAAGCAAAGAGATCAACTTGCACTTCGGCTAAAAATGAGCTATCAGGATGAGAAAGGTCATTTGCTCGAGTTAGGTGCACATCAGGATGATACGGATGGTCAATTGATGGCTTTTTCGCCTTTTGCGCATTTTTCGGCAAGCATCCCTGGTGCTGACCGATGGCATTATGCGGTGGGTATCAGCAAAAATTATCATGCTCCCAGCCTGAACGATTTATACTGGTATCCGGGAGGGAATCAAAATTTGATGGCCGAAAAAGCCCTCCAGGCTGATTTTTCACTTCGTCACGAAATTAGGCAGGAGAGGTATCAGATTGCCATAACTGCCGGGCTGTATGCTTCCCGAATTTCGGATTGGATTCAATGGCGACCAACGGCCTACCGTTATTGGGTTCCGGAAAATATCTCCATGGTTTTTGCACGAGGAGCAGAGTTGTTCTTAAAAGCCGGGTTTAGTCATGGAAAATTCAGGCACAGCCTGCAGATGAATTACGCTTTTACACGCACAACCGATGAAAGTCCGCTGGCTCAAATCGACAATACACAAGGGCGACAGCTGATCTATATTCCCATGCACCATGCAAATGCGCTCTATCAACTCAACTTCAACGATTGGCAATTTAGTTATACAGTGGTTTACACCGGAAAACGGAATACCAGTCTGAACGAGAATGAGTTTTATGGGTTTGCCTTGCCAGCCTACACACTTCATCATGGCTCGCTGATGAAATCGTGGAAGCATTTTTCGGCTTCGCTCCAACTGAATAATATTTTTAATAAGGACTATCAGGCCATTCGGTGGCGCGCGATGCCTGGACGAAATTTTGCCATTGCCCTGTCTTACCATTTTAATTCAAATCACTGATATGAAACGATTTACATTTTATCTGCTTGTTCTAATCTGGCTCGGAACAGCCTGCACAAAACTTGAAAACGATCCAACAGTTCCACCCGATTTTTTGGGAAATGGTTTCTTTGTGCTCAATCAGGGTAATTTCACCTCCGGAAATGCTTCGCTTTCTTTTTTTAGTGAAGATTCTGTTAAAATGATCAACAATCTTTTTTACAAACGCAATAACGCCCCCCTGGGTGATGTGGCGCAAAGTATCAGCTTTTGGGACGATGAGGCCTTTATTGTTGTGAACAATTCAGCCTATATTTATGTGATTGACGCCCATACAGGTCATTTTAAACGTAAACTTACTGAACTGAATTCTCCGCGTTTTATTCAATTTGTTGACGCCAATAAAGCCTATATCTCTGATTTTCAACTGAAAGGATTGTTTGTTTTCAATCCCACAACAATGCAGCCCTTAGGAATTATAGAAACCGGAAAAACAACCGAAGCTATGGTTAGGGTTGACAATGAGGTTTTTGTTACAAACTGGTCAGCCTACAACAATAAAAGCACCAACAGTACTGTCCAGATTATCAACGCTAATTTGGATCAACTGATCGACAGCATTGTTGTGGCTAAAGAGCCCAATAGTATTGTTGTTGACAAAAACAAAAAGATCTGGGTTTTGTGTAGCGGTGGATTTATGAACGATGAGATACCAGCCTTGTTTCGCATTGACCCTTCAGGCAGAAATATCGAGAAACGATACAATTTCCCTGTCTTGGAATCTTCACCCGAGCAATTGCACATCAACAGGGCAGGGGATGAGCTTTATTATCTGAACGGCGATGTTTTTAATATGCATATTGATGAGGATCAACTGCCTGCTACTCCGGTAGTGAGGGCTTCCGGTCGTAATTATTCAGCTTTGGCTGTTCACCCTGATGATCAATATATTATCCTTTCGGATGCCGGCAATTATGTGCAAAATGGTTGGGTCTATCGTTTCGGACGGGATGGCATACTTATTGATTCGACACAGGCTGGAATTATTCCGGGATACATAGGATTTAATCATTAAAACAAAAACATTATGAGCAAAGTATCTGTAAACTGGTCAGGTGATATGGCCTTTGAAGTTGAGTTGAACGGCTTTAAACTCACCATTGACGCTGACGAAAAAGTTGGCGGGCAAAACAAAGGCCCTCGTCCGAAACCCTTAACTTTGGCTTCTTTGGGAGGTTGCACTGGAATGGATGTGATCTCCATCTTAAAAAAAATGCGGGTAGAACCTGATGAGTTTAATATCGAAGTAAGTGGCGAGCTCACTGAAGAACATCCAAAATATTACCACAAAATCCACATTAAATATTTGTTTAAAGGTAAAGAGTTGGACAAGGCAAAAATTGAAAAAGCTGTCAATCTGTCACAAGATCGGTATTGTGGAGTAAGTGAGCTTTTGCGAAAAGGTGCCGAGCTTTCCCACGAAATCGAAATCATCGAATCATAGTTTTTCTTATATCGTATTGTTTGGGGAGATTATCTCGATGAATTCGCTGAGTATCATTGCGGTAGCTCCCCAAATTGTATAATCTGAAATCTGATAGCACGGAATTTCAATTTCTGAACCGTTTTGCAGTTTTACACTACTCGTGCTCACACAGGCAGGCGAAACTAAGTGGTCAAGATCAACCAGAAATGCCTCCGACACTTCGGTTGGATCAATTTTAAGCGTAGGTGTGTTTTCAAGGTAAGCAACCACAGGCAGTACATCAAAATTACTCGGAGGGATGTAGATTTTGCTTAAGGTGCCAAGCACTTTTACCTGATCTTTGGCTATACCTATCTCTTCTTCTGTTTCGCGTAAAGCCGTATTAATCAAAGTGTTGTCATGCACTTCGAAACCTCCGCCAGGTAAGGCAATCTGGCCACTGTGCACGCCATCGTAAATATTTCGTCTGATAAATGGGGTTTTAATCTTACCGTTCTCTTCAAAAAGAAGGATTAAAACAGCACTCTGCCTGGGTGCTTCAGCATGTTTGAAATTTAAAAATGCCTTGCGGGTTTCAGGTTCCATTCTATGATGTGCCTGAGGTCCAGGCAGATTGTTAAGTAACCTGTTCTGTATTTGCTTTGAAAGTTGTTCTAGTGGAGGTAAATGAAAAATCATGCGGCAAAATTACGAAATGATTTTCTCGGTGTCATCACAGCTTTGAATTGCTGCAAATTTTTATTTGAATTAATAGAAATTAACTATTGCGTAAAAAAGTAAAAGATATATTTGTATCTTTATTGGCCATAAAAAATATTTGTTTATGACGAAGGAGAAAACTTCATTGAATCCCGAAGATCAGGTTCTTGATTATCAGGAAAAAAGATTGATTCTTTTTAATGATGAAGTAAATACTTTCGACTATGTCATAAACAGTCTTGTTGAGGTGTGCGAACACACTTTGGAACAGGCAGAAACCTGCGCCTGGGTAGCACATTTCAAAGGAAAATGCCCAATAAAATCAGGGCCGGATGAAATCCTTCAGCCGTATAAATCAGAGCTTTTGAACAGACAACTTACAGTAAGAATAGAATAATAATGTGGACCATAATCATTGTACTTGTATTGGTAGGCCTGTTAATGGTTTTGCTTGAGATTCTAGTGATACCGGGCATGGGAGTAGCCGGAGTGCTTGGCTTTTTGCTGATGGCAGTGGCTGTGTTTTTAAGCTATTCCAGAATTGGAACCACAGCCGGACATTACGTTTTAGCCGGAACCATAGCAGTTAATCTGTTGTTTCTGGTTTTGGCATTGCGTGCAAACACCTGGAACCGGCTGATGCTCAAGAAAAATGTAGATAGTCGAGTGAACGTATTTGATCAATCGGGCATTAAGCCTGGCGATACAGGAACTACCATCAGTCGTTGTACACCATCTGGTAAAGCACTGATTAACAATGAGTTTTATGAAGTTCATGCCCGATCAGAGTTTATCGATGAAGATCAACCCATTGAGGTCATCAAAGTAGAATTCAATAAAATTTTCGTCAAACACATAAAAAACAATTAGTTATGAATGACTTGTATATTCTGATTGCCATTGGATTAGGGGCACTGTTTCTCATTTGGTTTCTGTTTTATTTTATTCCGGTGGGCTTATGGTTTACTGCCTTGGTATCAGGAGTAAGAATTTCTTTGCTTCAACTTATTTTGATGCGCTGGCGTAAAGTTCCGCCATCAGTTATTGTGAACAGCATGATTGCAGCTACTAAAGCCGGCATTCACCTTGAGCGCGATGACCTTGAAGCTCATTTCCTTGCCGGTGGAAGGGTGCAAAAAGTGGTGAACTCACTTATCTCGGCCGACAAAGCCAATATGGACCTTAACTTCAAAACTGCCACTGCAATTGATCTGGCTGGCCGTGATGTCTTTGAAGCGGTTCAGATGTCTGTTAATCCCAAGGTGATCGACACCAAGAAGGTTGCTGCCGTAGCAAAAGATGGTATCCAGCTGATAGCGCTGGCCAGGGTTACCGTTCGGGCTAACATCAAACAACTGGTTGGAGGGGCAGGCGAAGAAACTATCCTGGCACGTGTTGGTGAGGGTATTGTATCTTCCATTGGTTCAGCCGATTCACACAAGCAGGTGCTCGAAAATCCTGATTCCATTTCAAAAGTCGTGCTGAAGAAAGGCCTGGATTCAGGAACAGCTTTTGAAATCCTGTCGATCGATATCGCTGATATTGATATTGGAAAGAATATCGGTGCTGTGCTTCAAATGGATCAGGCCAATGCGGATAAAAATATTGCACAGGCCAAAGCTGAAGAAAGACGCGCGATGGCAGTGGCACAGGAACAGGAAATGCGCGCCAAGGCGCAGGAAGCCCGTGCCAATGTGATACAGGCAGAAGCACTCATTCCACAAGCCATAGCCGATGCCTTTAGCAAAGGAAACCTGGGTATCATGGATTATTATAAATTCCAGAATATTCAGGCTGATACTAAAATGCGTGATTCCATCTCTGATCCCTCAAACCAACATCTTGGCGGAGGCAACAAAGAAGATGCAAAAGAATAAACACGCTGATTAAATTATCTTCCCGATTCATTGAATCGGGAATTTTTTAGTTTCACATAATTCCATTTTTATCTTGTTGAAAACAAAAGAAAATCAACAAATTGCTTCAGCATACGAGAAGCTTAAGAAAATGCTTATTCCAACAACGGAAAAAGAAAGACTTCTCAGGGTGGATGAGGCTTTTAAACTTGCCAGCGGGCTCTACGAAACCAAGCTCCTGCCTTCCGGAAAGCCTTATATACTGCATCTATGCGAGATGGCTCTGATTGCTGTTGAAGAACTTGGAATGGGGAGTACAACGGTTATTGCAACATTTCTGCATGGCACTGATCAAAAAACCACACTCAATCTGCAGCAAATAGAATCCCGGTTTGGTAGTAGTGTGGCATTGATTATTGAAGGTTTTAATAAGGTTTCTGACTTACAAACGGAGCGTCTCTCGTATCAGTCGGAGAATTTTAGAAAGCTCTTTCTAAGCCTTGTTGAAGACATTCGTGTGGTACTGCTAAAAATTGCACACCGGTTATATGACCTTAGAAATCCGGAAGATGTTTTAGCCGGGCGTCTGGAGATGTACTATCACGAGGTAAAACACCTCTACATTCCAATTGCACATCGGCTTGGATTATACCTTATCAAAGCTGAGTTTGAGGAGAAGGTGATGCGATTTGAGCATCCTGATATCTATCAGGCTATCAGCGAAAAAATTGCTGCCAGTAAAGCGAAACAGGAATTGCTGATGCAGGAATTTATTAAGCCAATTCAAAGCGAACTTCTTGCGCAGGGATTTGATTGTACCATCAAATGGAGAACCAAATCCATCTCTTCGATCTATGCTAAGATGAAAGCTCAAAATGTTGAATTTGAGCAGGTTTATGATATTTTTGCAATTCGCATTATCACCGAAAGTCCGTTAAAAAAGGAGAAGGAAGATTGCTGGCGGATTTATTCGATCGTCACGGATATTTATACGCCCAATCCTAAACGCCTGCGCGATTGGATCACAACACCCAAAGCTTCGGGTTATGAATCCTTGCATACCACAGTGCAAATGTCCGATGGCAAATGGGTTGAAGTGCAAATAAGAACCAAACGAATGGACGAAATAGCTGAGAAAGGACAGGCCGCTCATTGGCAATACAAAGATTCATCCGGCAAAATGGATACCGAGGAGTGGCTCAATCAGGTACGCGATATTCTTGAAAATCCTGATCAGATTAACTTTGATTATTCCTATCGAAACAGCAATAAATATCAATCGGATAAGATCTTTATTTTTACACCAAACGGCGACCTGAAGCAATTGCCCAAAGGTTCTACGGTTCTGGATTTTGCCTATGAAGTGCATACGCAGGTTGGTTCCAGCTGTAATGGTGCCAGGGTGAATAATCGCATCGTTCCTATCCGACACGAATTGCAGAATGGCGACAGGGTAGAGATTATCACAAGCAAAAAGCAGTGCCCGAAGACAGACTGGCTCAATTTTGTTGTTACTGACCGTGCCCGTTCCAAGATCAAACGGTATCTGCGTGAGGAAGAACTTAAAGAAGCTGAGATTGGGAAAGCCATGCTCTTCAGAAAGCTCAAAAACTGGAAGATCGCCAACTTTGATGAAGTGGTGAACAATCTGGTAAAACACTACAAAACAGCTTCTTCCATTGAACTTTATCATGGGATAGCTACCGACAAAATAGACCTGATCGGCTTGAAAAAATTTCTGCAGGAGGAAATCGTACAGCCCTCCAAAACAGCCCTGGAACAGCAGGATAAAGTGTCTGATGAAATCAAAAAACAGGATGTTACGCAACAGAAAGACGACTTCCTGGTGATTGATGAATCGATCAGTAATGTAAATTACAGAATCGCTAAATGTTGTAATCCTATTCCGGGCGACAATGTTTTTGGTTTTGTTACGATTGGTGGCGGAATTACGATACATCGTCAGGGATGTCCCAATGCACGGCGTTTAAAAGATAATTACCCTTACCGGATAATGCTGGTGAGATGGAAAGATTCCATCGACAGTCCTGGCTTTCAAACAGCACTTCGGATTGGTGGCAAAGATACCCTGGGATTGGTTGGCGAAATCACCAAGGTGATAAGCAGTGATATGAAAGTGAATATGCGAAGTGTTTCATTCGACACCCGCGATGGTCGTTTTGACGGGCGACTGGTGCTTCAAATCAATGATACTGATCACCTGGAGCAATTGATTTACCGGCTGGGTAAAATCCCTGGAATAGAGCGTGTTCAGCGTGTTGATCAACTAAAATAAGTTAAAATGATAATTCAGCTTCTAATCTTATCCCTTTTGTTTTTCGCCTTGGCAATCTGGTTTTTCGTCAAAAGAAAAAAGGTTTTAGGGATCACTTTTGGGGCCATTGGCGTAATGGCTTTGCTCCTGTTTTTTGTGGTTCGCTACTTATATCCTGATTCGGTTCCTTTCTAAAAAATGTTTTAGTCGCTAATTTTAAACCAGTCTTCTACCCAAATGGTTTTATCTTCGGGTTCGCTGTGATGCCTGAATTCGTTGGTATAGCGATTATACACATAATCTTTTTCCCACTTTTTGGCATTTTTTGATATTTGAGCCACGCCTTCGATCAAAGTATCCATTTCTTCTGAAGTCATGGTAGGATGCAAAGAAGCCCTGATCCATCCCGGCTTCTGGGATAGATCGCCATGATTGATCAAATCAGTGATTTGCCGGCTTTTGTCATGACTTACATCCAATAAATAATGACCGTAAGTTCCGGCACAGGCACAACCTCCACGCACCTGAATACCAAAGCGATCATTCAATAATTTAACAACCAAATTGAAGTGAACCTGATCGACATAAAACGAAAAAACTCCCAATCGATCTTCTATATTGTCAGCCAATATATGCACTCCCGGTATCTTTCGAAAAGCTTCGAAAGCCCTGGCAACCAGCTGGTGCTCTCTTTCGCGTATCTGTTGGGTGCCCATCTGATTTTTTACCTCAACAGCCAAAGCAGTACGGATGGCCTGCATAAAACCAGGTGTTCCGCCATCTTCACGCAATTCTATGTCATCTATATATTTATACTCACCCCAGGGATTGGTCCAATCCACTGTGCCACCTCCCGGATGGTCAGGTGTTGCGTTTTTGTACAAACTGCTGTCGAAAACCAAAACACCTGAGCTTCCCGGCCCGCCTAAAAATTTATGCGGACTAAAATAGATTGCATCCAGCTTTTTCATTTCATCATCGGCCGGATGCATATCAATAGCCACATAAGGCGCAGAAGCAGCAAAATCGATAAAAGCTACACCACCATATTCGTGCATGATTTTAGCCATTTGGTGATAAGGTGTTTCAATGCCTGTAACATTTGAACAGGCCGTAAAAGCACCAATCTTAAAAGGACGTTCTTTATGAATTTCGAGCTGGTTGCGAAGCTCGTCAAGATCGATCAACAGGTCTTTGTTGGGTTTAAGCACAACAACATCCACATTGGTTTCCATCCAGCTGGTATGATTGGAATGATGCTCCATATGTGTGATAAATACCACCGGTCGATCCGGATTCTTTTGAATGCAGTTGGATTTGGTTAGTATCCCACAGCTCTTCAATCCCATGATGCGTTGCAGCTTATTGACAACCGTTGTCATTCCCGAACCGGCTGTGATAATCACATCTTTGGGGCCGGCATTCACATGCTGTTTAACCTTTTTGTGAGCCAGATGATAGGCTTTTGTCATCAATGTGCCTGTTTCGCTGGTTTCGGTATGTGTGTTACCAACATAAGGCCCGAAAATGTTTAATAGCTGATCTTCAATAGGTTTATAAAGGCGACCACTGGCAATCCAGTCGGCATATATCATCTTTTGAAGCCCAAAAGGGGTTTTGAAAATGAGTTCGTTTCCAATCGTCTTTGATCTGAAAGGTTTAAAATGTTCCTGCAGATTGGCCATAGTACATTTTGGTTAAGGTGAACCGACTAAATTCAGACAACCTATGCATCCAAATGGTTTTCAGTTGCTAAAAAGTCGGGAGCAACAAAAGTAGAAATTTCTTTTAAACCGTTTAAGAAACTATCAGAAACCACGCGAAATCTGTGCAACGCCCAGTTCTATCTCTCCGTTTTCGGGCAAGAATTCGATCCAGTTATTATCCTCGCTAAACCACTTATACTGAGACCCTATCCTAACCACAAAGTCATGCCATTCGCCATCATCTGGAATGGGCAATACAAAGCCTCCATTTCTTCCCGATGAACTTCCAAAACCAACAATTAATGGAAACCCTTTTGTGCCTGTATTTCTGGCTTTTACAAGAATGTAATTCGATCTTCTTTCGGCGATATTAACAGGCTCAAAGCTAAAACGTTTGGCATTTCCGGAAGAAATCACAATGGGATTAAGGTTCAACTCAACCAGTTTGTTTTCCTGCATTTGTTTGGTGATTGAGGCAATCATTTCGGCAGGGTAGGGATCGCCTGTTTTCAGCTGATCAGCCTTGCTGTATTGCTCAATTGCCTTGTCGTAGGTCCTTGCCTTATAATGCTGATCAGCTTCACGCACCAGTTTATTATAAGTAGTTCTGAGCTTCATCATCTCAGCTTCCATAAGCTCTTCTACAGCTTTAATTTTGCTGTCGGCGAGCACATTATCCGGCTGAACTCCTTTAGCCAGTTTGTATTGCTCCAGAGCCTTCGCATAAACTTTTTCCTCCATAAACTCATCTCCGGCAAGGATAGCTTCATTAAATCTTTGTTCGCGTTCGGCTGCTCTGGCTGCAAGTTCTGCCATTGCCGATTCTTTTCTACTCAAGGCATGTTCATTATTTGCTTCCAGCTTCAATATTTCGTCATATTGTGCAATGGCTTGCTGCCACTGTTCAGCTTCAAATGCTTCATCGGCAGTTTTTTGAAGACCAGCGATGCGGGCCTCAAACGCCTTTGTTTCGGCAATCTCTTCCAATTTGGCATCAATGGCAGCTAACTGCGATACAATATGATCATTCGTTTTCATTTTTTCGGCTTCCTGATAAGAAAGTCGGGCATTTTCCCATTCAGCAAGGGCAAACAAGCTGTCTGCCTTGCCAATGGTGTTGACAAATGCTTCTTCAAAAGCTTTGTTATCAGCAATTTCTTTAAATAAAGCCTCAACTTTCACCAATTGATTTTTAGGATATTCCTGATCGGGTTTTAGGGCAAGAGCCTCTTCAAATGCAATTTTTGCCTCTGATGCCAGTTTGTTGGAGAGTGCCTCGTCTCCCTGTGAAATTAATGCTGCGTATTGTTGCTCTAGTGCTTCGGCCTCAGCCTGTGCAGCTAATGTTTCGTTAATCCGACTGATCTGCTCCAGAGGATACGTCCGGTCATCAAAAAGTGCTGTGGCTTCCTTATAAGCTGTAAGTGCCTGATTGAGTTGATTCGCCTCAAAAGCCTGGTCTGCCTTTTCAATTAAGCTGGCATAATTGTCTTCACGCTGTTGCAGTGCTTCTTTTTCAGTGATTAACGCATTGATTTCACCAATTTTAGCTGAAATATTTTCCTGATCAGGTTTTAAGGCAGCAGCCTGTTGGTAATAATCCAATGCTTGTGCGAATTGATCGTTGGCATAAGCCTCGGCTGCGAGGGTTATGAGTCTGTTGTATTCATTGTCTTTTTCGGCAGCTGCTTCGGCACTGGCAATCATTTGGTCGATCTGTTGAATTTTCTGCTGTGGTTCCGGCTCTGATGGTTTCAGGTTGAAGGCTTCAACATATTTATCCCGAGCCTCACGCAGCTCATTTTGTTCCAGCAAAGCAGCAGCTGTTTCGATGATCTGCTGATAGTTAGTATCCAATATTTTTGTCTCCATCTCGGCAATTTTCGTCTGAGCCACTTCATCACCAGGTTTTATTCCAAGTGCTTTTTCATAGGCCAGCTTCGCCTGCTTCCAGGCCGATTGCGATTCGAGATTTCCACCCTCTGCCATGGCATTGTTATATTCCTGCTGCGCCAGGTAATCATCACTTTGAAGCGTTTCATCAATGCGACGAATCATGTCCTCAGCATAAGCATCGCCCGGCTGAATAGCCAGAGCCTCGGCGTATTTAGCACGTGCCTGCTCAAAACTTTTACTTCCATAAAGCTGATCGGCAGTTTCGAGGGCTTTGCTAAACATTTGATATTGTTCGGCTTGTGTTTGTGTAGTAGCCAATAATTGATTAAGATTTTCATCTTCAGGAAGCAGGCCTAAAGCCTCCTGAAGCTTGGTTATCGCTTCATCAAAGTTTTTACGAAGGATAAAATTTTGCGCTTCCGTGGTGAGTTCGGCTGCTTTACTTTCGTTAATTTTCCTTTGTTCCAACAATTTTGTAGCATCCGATTTCAACTTAAAAGGCTCCTGTTGGGCCGGATACAAAGCCAATGCCTGATCAAACTGTAGTATGGCTTCTTCATATTTAGTCTGCTCGAGCAAACTTTTACCGAGTGTTATGGCTTGCTCATAATCGGCCAGCTTTTGTGCTTCTTCTTCAAGTGTTTTATTAATAGAGGATAGCTGTGTTTGGGTGTATTTATCTTCCGGAAATATCTCCAGGGCTTGTTCGTAAGCTTGTTTGGCTTCTTGCAGCTTATTCTCGGCCAGCAAACGGTCGCCCAAATCAAGTCGCAGGTAAAACATTTCTTGTTTTTCCATCTGATTTTTAATCTGTTCGACTGTTTGGGTTAATTTTTGCTGGGCAGTGGCATCATCCTTTTTTTTCTGCAGAGCCATTTCAAAATAAGTCTTTGCACTGATGTAATCACCGGCGTCAAACTTAGCATTGCCCGACTGCATAAGCGATTCGTAGGACTGACTCAATTCCTGTGCAAGAATCGGTGTGTTCAAAATGAAACAAGAGACCAATAAGGTAAAAGTAAAAAGCTGCCTGATCATTACTGATTTGGGATTATCGAATTTCATTGAAACGGTTAAGTTGTTGCATTATTGTGTGATGCTGTTCATTGCCAGTTGCCATCTGACAGGGTGTAGCTTCTGTCGGCCATGCCAGCCAATTCGGGATTGTGCGTCACAATTACGAAAGTTTGATTAAACTGTTCTCTCAATTCAAAAAATAAGCGGTGAAGTTCAACAGCGGCATTGCTATCGAGGTTACCGGAAGGTTCATCAGCCAAAATCACTTTGGGATTGTTTACCAGGGCTCTGGCCACTGCCACACGTTGTTGTTCGCCGCCCGAAAGCTCCGCGGGTTTATGATCAGCACGCTGCTCCAGGTTTAAAAGCTTCAACAGATGCATAGCCTGATCGGTGGCATTTTTCCTGCTCCTACCTCCGATATAAGCAGGGATGCAGATGTTTTCGAGTGCCGTAAACTCAGGGAAAAGATGGTGAAACTGAAAGACAAAACCGATGTGATCATTCCTGAACCTTGCAAGTGCCTTTTGCGAAAGCTTGTTAACAACTGTGCCACCAATAGTAAGCATCCCATTATCAGCTTGCTCTATTGTTCCTAAAATCTGCAAAAAAGTTGATTTCCCTGCTCCGGATGGCCCCATGATACTCACTACTTCACCCTGTTCAACCGTGAGGTCAAGCCCTTTGAGCACTTGTAACTTACCGAAAGACTTAAAGATTTGTCTGGCTTCAATCATAGATAGCTGATATGCTGCAAAAATAAAGAATTCAGCCTGATAGTTACAGAATTTTCCAACTTAAAACGCAAATGTGCTGATCCTCTCATATTTTGACATTTTTTATGGCTTGGTTTTCGTTAAATTGTCCTAATTTTGGGCTTCTAAAAAAATCATCTAAAAATTTTTGTCACACTATGAATTTACATGAGTTTCAGGGGAAGCAAATATTAAGCGGATACGGTGTATCTGTTCCATTGGGTATTGTTGCGGATTCGCCGGCAAAGGCAGTAGAAGCTGCCAAGGAAATCCAGAAAAAAACAGGTTCGGATCGCTGGGCTGTGAAGGCACAGATTCATGCCGGCGGCCGCGGAAAAGGTGGTGGTGTAAAAATTGCCAAGTCCCTTGAAGATGTTGAGAAATTTGCTGATCAGATCATCGGCATGATGCTCGTAACGCCTCAAACAAGTGCCGAAGGCAAATTGGTACGTCGTGTGTTGATCGAACAAAACATCTATTATCCCGGCCCTTCGGAAGTACAGGAATTCTATGTGAGTATGCTGCTCAATCGTGCTACAGGCCGACATATGATCATGTATTCGCCACGTGGAGGGATGGACATTGAAAAAGTAGCCGAAGAAACACCTGATCAGATTTTTACGGAAGAAATAAATCCTACAACGGGTTTGTTGGGCTATCAGGCACGACAGATTGCTTTTAACCTTGGATTAAGCGGAACAGCCTACAAGGAGATGCAAAAATTTATCAAAGCACTGTTTGATGCTTATATGGGAAGTGATGCCAGCCTTTTTGAGATTAATCCGGTGATCAAAGCTGCTGACGACAGGGTTTTTGCGGCTGATGCAAAAGTTGTTATCGACAATAACGCACTCTTCCGACATACCGATATCGCCGAGATGCGCGACCTGAACGAGGAAGATCCTATCGAAGTGGAAGCCAGCCGTTTCGACCTTAACTATGTGAAACTCGATGGAAATGTTGGTTGTATGGTTAACGGTGCCGGACTGGCTATGTCAACCATGGATTTAATTAAAATGTATGGGGGCGAACCAGCCAACTTCCTTGATGTGGGCGGAACAGCAAATGCCAAACGAGTGGAAGAGGCTTTCCGTATCATTTTAAAAGACCCGAATGTAAAAGCTATTTTAGTGAATATTTTTGGTGGCATAGTGCGTTGCGATCGAGTAGCACAGGGTATTGTTGATGCCTACCAGAATATCGGTGAAATTAATGTCCCGATCATCGTTCGTCTTCAGGGTACCAATGCCGAAGAGGGAAAGGAATTAATCGATAAATCAGGCTTAAAGGTTTATTCGGCAATTAAATTGGAAGAAGCTGCCGAATTGGTGAACGAAGTTTTAAAAAACTAATCACATATAGCCCTTGAGTTTATACCAGGCAATCGCTGTCCACTCGCGCAATACAGCAATTTCATACTGAAGAAAACGCCAGATATCACAACGAAGGCCCGGATTTGCGTCCGGGCTTTTTATTTTCTTGTCACGATCGGCTTTTGAAAGAAACAAATCAGCTTCGGTATAGCCTTCAGTTGTGCCCTGGGCTCTTACGTTTTTAAAACCTTGCTTTTCAAATGTTTTAATACTTCGGTAAGTATGAACAGGTGAGGTGATAATCAAGATCGTGTTGTCCGGAGAAATCATTTGCCGAATGTTTACAGCCTGAGTATAAGTGTTGTGCCCCTGTACTTCAGAAAAAATGCGGCTGCTATCAATGCCTCTTTGCATTAAATCATTGATCATCATAATGTATTTTCTGTATTCGAAATCAGCTGTATCAGCCGGAAATGCAATTATAATTTTTGTGGCAGGAAACTCGTGAGCGGCCTCGGCAGAGTAATAACACCTTAACAAACTTTCGGATCCGGGTATGCCGCCAGCACCCATCAAAACGATTATATCAGGATTTGTCAAATCTGTATTTTTACCAAGATAATGTGTCCAGTGAAAGGCATGGCCAGACTAATATTCAAATCTCAACAACTTAATATCTTAAAGATCTGGGTAATTCTGAAATGAATCACTTGGATGTGAAAGAGATTTTTATTTTTGCTCTCAAATAAAACTAACCTATGAAAATTAGCATACTTGCCGTATTGCTACTGGCCATGATCGGTAGTCAGGCACAAGAACTAGAGATAAAGATTTCGCCTTTTAAGTTTAATGGTGTCTTTGCCGTAAAAGATAATCAACAGCAAACCAATGCTTTCATAAGTGTTTATTCCAAAAGTAATGGCATTTGGGAAATGCAAATTATTGCTCAGGATCTTTCTGAAAGTAAAACATTTACGCTGGATGTACCTAAAAACGCCCTGTTTCACACCATGGTTTCATCGGGAGATCAGAACTTAATTTGTTTTGTCGATAACAGCTTTAAGCCAGCACTACACTATTTTCTAATCGACAGGGAAGGAAATATAAAACAGTCATTGTCGAAAACCAAAGTTCCACTTTTGGCAAGAGGAAAGGCTTATTGGCCCCAACTTTATGCTTTAGAACAAGGAAATTTTATAGTTGTTGAACCAGCAAAAAGTAAAAGCACTGGTTATAGTTTGGAATGCTTTGATAAACAATTAAAAAGCCTTTGGCGCAAAGAGTTTTATACCGAGAAAGGCAATGCCCGGGTATATGAAATTTGGATTACGGAACAAGGTATTCTAACGCATCAACTGGTCGAGAAATTTGGCAATGTGTTGAACAGTAGCATGGTTTACAGTGACAATTCAACTGGCAATACGATATTTAACACTTCCCTGTCAAATGGGGAAAACAGCTTTTATCCCACGGCTTTTTATCCCGAAAAAGATAAGTCGGTTGTGATGGCAGGGACTTTTTACAAAGGTTCAAAAATAGAAAGTAAAAATTCGAAAGGATTGTTTTTGGCAGAAATAGACTCGGATGGCATTTTTGCTGCGAAGCAACTGATGGAATGGAAGAGCCTGAAACCAATCTTAAAAACCCGGGTATCCGACTGGTTTTTCAAAGTTATGCCCGAAGTCTGGCTACATCGGCTGGATAAAACAGAAGACGGTTCGTATGTTGCCTTGGGAGAATTATTTAAATATGCCGGTGAAATCACACAGACCAACCCCAAAACGGGTGAAACCGAAGCGCCATTTCATAAAATCAGACTGATGGATTTTATGCGTTTCAACTTCAGTAGTACAGGCGAAATGACTGCTGCAGAAAGAATTGAGAAACCACATCAATTTCTGCATATCACAGCCGACATGACAGCTGAAACCGGATCGATACAAAACATGATCACTTCAGGAAACCTCAACCGTAACAAGGCTTTAAAAGAAAGCAATGGTTTTTCTTTTCGGGATGCAATACCTTTGGCTGAGGGTCAATATACAATTGCATTTGCCTCTTACGAGAACTTTGTACACTATACCTATTTGCTCAATACCAACTATGGTAATTACCACAAATATGCCATGCTCAAAGCCAAAGCTGAAATTATCTCCCAGTTGGAAATCGCATCACGTATTGCAAATCAATATGATGATCTCTCACTCGAAATTGAAGGATCAACCCTGGATTTTGATGGCAGTGAACAATATTTCAGAGGCGTTCTACCGGCAGTGGAAAACGAATTCCTGCTCTACGAATACGTGCCCTTGAAATCCTTGCTAAGTTTGAAATTGATTACTGATCAATAATTACTGATTTACTTTGCTGTAAGCTCAGTATAACTGGTCATCGTCATTGGCACTTTTTGGCCTTGTTGCTCCATTTCCATCTCCAGGGTTTGCATGGAAGTAGAACTCAAAAGCCAGCCTGTTTTGCTGTCGATAGTAGCTTTACCACTGATTGTTCCGCTAAGTTTGGCAGGCGTGCCATTCATTTCGGTACCAGCAACAGTGCCTTCAAAACTGATTTGAGAAGTTTTACTTTTATACTCATCCAGCTTATATACCGCAGTTATAGTGAAATCGCTGGATGGGTCGGGTTGTGTTACCACTTCCCAGGTATCGCCAACCGCCACTTCATGATCCGGAAAAACAACTAACATCCCCATCTCAAAACCCGAAACATTACTCTCGCCCAGTACTTCGGAGCTGTTGTTTTTAATTGGATTGCCAAACGGGTCAATGCTTGATTTAACAGTTTGCTTAATGACTTTACTAAGCTGATTTGCAATCTGTTGCGCCATCATATTGCCTTCAGAAGCAGCCGTATTATCCGAATCCCATTCTACCTCCATACCCATCGCATTTTGCTTGAATCGAATCCGATCGTAAACAACAGAAAAATCAATTTGACCATCTGATCCCACATCTGTTACCTCAACCGATTGATTGATTGTTACATCCTGTTTGATGTTTACACTCTGACCTGTCATGGTCATGGAAATGTTCTGATTAGTCTTGATCTCAATCTGCGATTTCTTGCCTTTTTCGAGTTTATAGGTAAACCGAACCGAACCAGCTGGTGTAAAAGCCATTGCTATTATTCCGATAACGATCAGAATGACAGATAATTTATTAATTTTCATAAGTATTGATTTATGGTTTAAAAGGGTTCTTCATAATCTGGTTCAGGATCAAAATCGTCGTTCATTTTAGATCCTATCGTTTTGGTTGGCAGCATTTCAAAACCTGTGTTAGGACTCAGTTCTGTCGGTCGTTCAAAGCTTTCCGGCTCTTCAAATTTTGCAAATTGCCCAACAAATTTCAGGTTCACATCTCCCAGCTTACCATTACGATGCTTGGCAATATTGATAACGGCAAGACCCTGCACTGAATTGCCTTCACCATCATCGTTAATACCATAATATTCAGGACGATAAATAAATATTACCATATCAGCATCCTGCTCGATGGCACCCGATTCGCGTAAGTCGGACAAGATTGGTTTTTTTGATCCCGGCCTACTTTCTACATTACGACTTAGCTGCGATAAAGCCAAAACCGGAATATCGAGCTCTTTGGCCAAACTCTTTAGCGAACGTGAAATATTACTGATTTCCTGCTCGCGATTGCCACGGTTATCTCCGCCGGCGGTCATAAGTTGCAGGTAATCAATAAAAACCATCTGAATATCGAATTGTTGTTTCAAACGGCGACATTTGGCTCTCAGCTCAAAAATTGAAAGCTGTGGTGTATCATCGATATACATCTGAGCGTTTACGAGCGGATTGATTTTTGTATTCAGTTGCTGCCATTCGTATTCCTGCAAATCACCTTTGCGCAATTTTTCGGCAGCCAGATAGGTTTCGCTTGAGATTAAACGCGTAACCAACTGAACGGAAGACATTTCAAGGGAAAAAAATGCGATAGGTTTGTTGAAATCAACAGCTGCATTTCGGGCCAGATTGAGGGCAAAAGCTGTTTTACCCATGCTGGGACGAGCAGCCAGGATTATCAAATCCGACTTTTGCCAGCCTTGTGTAATACGGTCAAGATCAGTATATCCGGATGGAACTCCACGCAAATTGGCATCGCTGTTTCGGGCATTCTCAATGTCTTCGATGGCCCTTTTCACCAGCTCTGGCATCGCTTCGAAACTCCTTCGCAGGTTGCTTTCACTCACAGCAAAAAGTCCGCTTTCGGCTTTGTCGAGCAAATCAAAAACATCAGTAGTATCCTCGTAAGCATCTTTGATGATGTCAGACGAAATCATAATCAGTTCTCGCTGAATATATTTTTGAATCAAAATACGGGCATGAAACTCAATATTGGCAGCAGATACCACCCGGTTGGTCAGCTGTGATATGTAATAGGGCCCTCCCACAATTTCGAGCTCACCCATGCTTTTGAGTTCATTGGTAACCGTCAGAATATCGATGGCTTCTGACTTGGAGAACAATTGATGAATAGCCTTGAAGATTTTTTGATGAGCATCTTTGTAAAAAACTTCAGGATTCAGGATGTCGATGATCGCATTTACGGCATCTTTTTCAAGCATCATGGCACCAAGCACTACTTCTTCCAGATCGACGGCCTGTGGAGGAACTCTACCATGTTGCAGAAGCACCTCCTTTAATGGATCCCCTGCTGTTATTGACTTTTTTGTTGATCGTGTGGTTTTTTGATTCATTGTCCAAAAATACAAATATGATTTTGCTTTTGATGTGAATGTTTATAACTTTCGCTTTTTCTTTGCTATCAACGCTTTCAACAATGTCAGCTGACTTATCCTACTGAATTATTTCACTGCTAAAAAGTAATGATGCAGCTTATGCAGGCTTTGGCAGTACTGTGATAATTGAAAATTGACTTTTGCACTGTTCTTTTCAGGTTCTTCCAGCAAATCTTTCAGCAACCAAGCTTCTTCTTTAAGCGGTTTTAATTCGGGGAATAAGTGGTTTTGCAATGTGTTTAGTTCATATTTTTCTTCAATGGCCGGAAACATAAAATGTGCTGAATCTAATAAATCTGTATAGTTAAGCCATTGAATTTCAGTATTCAACCCGGAAATATTTTTAGTCTCAACATCCAGATTATTGTTTTCATACACAATTAAACAACTTGAATTCAACCAGATTTGATTTAGAAAATCTGCCAGTTTTGGTCCGTCCGATTGCTTGGCGTTGTTCCAATAAAAAATTTGTTGTTGCTTGTTATGTGGTTGAAAAGCACAAACAGCAAGAACAACCGCTTCGTAAGGTCTTCTGCCTGATACAGTCGGGACTGCAGCATGATGAATAAGAAATTTTAGATAAGTGGGTTCTGTTAGTTTAAATGATTTTATTGCTTCTTGAAAAATCTGCTTGTTCAGGTAATAGGTGTTGTGATTTAATGCCTCAATTTGTTCTTTAAGATAATAGTTTTCAGACTGTTCGGGAAGTTCAACACCTTGGTTATACCATTTAAAGCGCTGTTCTAATTTTTCTGATGAAAGATACAGCAAACTGTTTTGTGGAACATTTTTCCAGCAGTGACCGATAAAATCACAGGGATAGGGTTTGTAGCAATGTGTTCCGATGGGCACTTCGGGCGATTTGGTTAATTGAAGTGTTTCCTTGGCATTTTTGATTTGAAGTGCCGTCAGATCGATTACTTCTTCGGCTTGATTCATAACGCTTTGTGAGATAAATAATTCCTGAAGATTCAGTTCGTCCCCCAAAACATACTCCTCGTTGAGATAGAAAAGTTCGAAGTCAAGTAATGGGATAAGGTTTCCTTTTAACACATAATACTGCAAATAGGCATCCTGCAGGTAGGTCTCAGATAGCCCGCGTGAACTTTTCACTTCGATTGCCCGCCATTTATCGCCTTCGCGAACCAGGATATCCAGCATGATCAACACTTCATCGTATTGAAAAACAGCTTCGTAAATAGCTGTGATTTCAGGGTTTTGCAAGGCCAGCAAGGTTTCGTCACGTTTTGCCTGGTATTGCGAAGGAGATTTAGGCGTCATGTCGATACCACCTGGAAAAAGATCGCGTGCCAACACACCTACGGCTGTTCCCCGCCGAAATTTGGCCAGCTGAACGGCACTCATTTTATCTCTTAAAAATGGTCGTTTTTTATGTAAATAAAGTGATTTTTGACATTGTAAACTCTTGATATAGGTTGATTTGGAAAGCAGGTGTTTGGCCATTTACTTTAGTATTAATTGTCGGCAAAAATAACATGTTCATCCTTAATAAGGGGCTGATTGAGGTAGCGGCGCATCAACTGTGCGATAGCCAAGACATCTTTTTGGCAATACTCTCGAATACGTTCCAAATCCTTATCTTCCCAATAAACCTTGCCAACCATGCTTCCATCTATATCGTCTTTTGGGGTGGGAATATCAAAAATGGCCGTAAGCAAATCAAGCGAGGTATAGTTTTTATAATCTCCGAATTTCCATAATTCCATGGTATCCAGATGGCGGATTTCCCAGGGCTTCTTGCCTGCCATTTGCAGGATTAAAGGCAAATCGATGCCGTTGATAATCATCCGTCGTGCGATATAGGGAAAGTCGAACTCCTTGCCGTTGTGGGCACATAACATGCTATCCGGATAATTATAGTATCGGTTAAGAAGCTCGGCGAATTCTTCGAGCAGGAGTTTTTCATCATCTCCATAATAAGATTTTATCCTAAATTCGTTTCCGTTAAGAAAACCAACAGAAATTACGATGATCTTGCCAAATTCGGCATAAATTCCAGCGCGATCGTAGATGCTTTCCGGTGTTTCGGTTTCGTCTTTGTTAAGCTTTTCGGCCTTTTTAATCCATAGTTTTTGCATACGCTCACTTAAATCATGAAAGGAGGGAACTGCCGGAACGGTTTCAATATCGAGGAAAAGCACTTGTGAAAACTGAAGATTATATAACATAACAGTTGGTTTTTGACGATCTTAATTTATCATTTATTATTTTAGCCAAAGTTAAACAGTCTATTTAAGTGATGCAACATTATCACAAAGCTTTTTGGATTTTATTGGTTATTGTATTGATAGCATGTCGAAAAGAATCTGACAACCGGATTCCTGTGGTAAGTTTTCTTTATCCTCAGGGAGAACTACCTGAATTTCAACGCGAGGGAGAAAATATCGTGTTTAATATCAAGGATGATCAAAAGATTGAACAGGCCAGGATTGGGTGGGTGAATGAGGATTTTATTCCTTTAAATAACCCTGAATGGATTGAGGTTAACAGCTTCGATACTACCATTCATTATTGGTTGACTGCCAATGATGTACAAGCCGGTTTTGCCTATATACAAATCAGGGTGGACGATGGTGAGCACACCAAGCTGAAGTATCAGGCTGTGAATATTTCTGAAGGGCCGGCGCTTACTGAAAAAGTGATCTTTGGATATAATGCACAACAACATGCTTTGCTGTTCAGTTTGGATACAGCGCAGCTGGTAGCCAAAGGAGTTTTAAAAACAACTTCTCCGCTTGCACGCATCGAAGGAAATGGTCAGGATGATCTCTTAGCCTTGTTGTCGCAGGATTTGTCTGTTGTTGAAGTGTGGTCGGTAAAGGATTCCATGCTACATTGGCAAAAACAAGCTCCCTTCCCGGAACCCAAATATAGTGATTGGCACCTTACGGAAGATGCTATTTTATTGGCAGATTACAACAGCAATCTTTGGTTGTATCATATTCGCACCGGCCTTGTGCAGGTGAGTGCCTCAATTGATCCGGCTTACCGGATTAAATCAGTTACTTTTGATCAGGATTTCCTTTATGCTGCCGTTCACAATTGGCAGGCAGATCAAAAGTGGTTATATGTCTTTTACAAGGTTAGTGGTGCATTTTACAAACGTTATGCTTTAAATTTTTTGCCTTTAGATTTGATTCCAGCCGGAAAAAACAATCAGATTTTGATGTTTTCAAGCGATGGACTGTCAACCAATATTTCTTTGTTTGATCTTGACACAGAAGTTATTACATTGAAGAAAAGTATTTCGAGTTTCCAATTTTTTGCACCTGTTTTTCACAAAAACGACAACTTTTATCTTCATAACGATGAGATGCTAAAGCATTGGTCTTTTAACAACAATAGCATTACAAATCTGGCTACCAGCCAACATATTAAGGGTGTGGCTGCTAATGGTTCGGGGCGTTTTGTTTTTTACCTTGACGATGATTTCTTAAAAGTGATCCGCCCCAATTCCCAAACTTCAAGCTTTGGGTTTGATTATTCATTAAATCTGATTACCACCATAAGCGAATGAAAAACAAATACTTATCTCATATCGATTATGAGTCAATAATCACTGGTGACGGGAGCTCAAGTTTGCGTGATCCGGTGACAGGCGAAACTTTTCATTCAACCTTTGGTGCAGTAACAGAGTCCAACTTGGTTTTTATCCAAAATGGATTGAATTATTTTGTACAAAATCAATCAACTGCAAAAATTAATCTGCTTGAAATTGGTTTTGGCACAGGACTTAATGCCTTATTGACCCTTGTTGAAGCTTGTCGAAGGTCAATCCAAATTGAATACACTTCCATTGATGCATTTCCTTTAAGCCCTGAAAACGCAGCTAAATTAAATTTTACTCAATTAGCTGAATTTGAAACTTTTAAAAACGACTTCATCACATTTCACAATGAGGCCGGGATTGAACAAACATTTGGAAATGGTTTGTTTAAATTGAAAAGAATCCATATTGATCTGCTTGAATTGGAACCAGCTAAAAGGTATTTTGACTTGATTTACTTCGATGCTTTCAGTCCTAATGTGCAACCTGAGCTATGGAGCAGACAGGTATTTGTAAAGCTTTATGAAGCCCTGAAGCCAGGAGGCATCTTAGTTACCTACAGCTCAAAAGGTGTGGTAAAAAATGCCTTACGCGAAAGTGGTTTTACGATTGAGCGATTAGCCGGCCCTCCGGGGAAGCGACATGTTCTAAGGGCTGTCAAATTGGCTGATTAACGTAATCGAACTTCAATTTCCTTTTCATCTTTAAGCAATTCAACTAATTCATCCAATTTGGAATCGCCGTAATGATAAGGATATAACACCCTGGGCTGAATCATTTTAGCAGCTCTGGCAGCCATTTGGGGTGTCATGGTGTAAGGAATATTCATAGGAATAAAGGCAATGTCGATTTGCCCAAGTTGTTTCATTTCAGGGATATCCTCTGTGTCTGCAGCAATGTAAAGCCGGGTATCGCCAAAAGTAAGTACATAACCATTTCCTCTGCCTTTTGGATGAAAAGGCTGCCCATTCTCTCTTTTATGAATCAGGTTGTATGCCGGAACAGCTTCAATATCAATATCTTCAAAGCTTGAGCGATCCCCATTGACTAAAACTTCTTTCGCCCCGGAATAAGCTAAAATACTATCGCAAATCCTTGTGTAAATCATTTTAGTATTTGATGAGGTAATCTTATCCAAAGCACTCTTATCCAGATGATCACGATGTTCATGCGTGAGCAAAATAAGGTCGGCATCGGGTAGCTGGTCATAATCACCAAGCTGCGACCAGGGATCCACATGAATTATTCTGCCCTGAAACTCAAGCATCAGGCTGGCATGGCCTACTATCGTAATTTTGAGTTTGCCTTCAGAGGTTTCGAAACTTTCCTGCGCTAAGGCAAAAATGGGTAACAGCAACAACAATAAGTTTATAATTTTCTTCATGGGATTTCATTTTACATTAAACTTAGCATAACCAACTGTTGGCATCTTTTGAAACTTAACATCCTGAACCTTAGCCCATGACGGGCCGCTATGACACCACACAAGCAATTCATTAAGTTTTGTTTCTTCGCCTTCTGCCTCTATAAACACGCTGCCGTCTGATTTGTTTTTTACAAAGCCTGTTAACCCAAGTTCGTTGGCTTTTTGCTGGGTGTAATAGCGAAATCCAACACCTTGCACCCTGCCAAAAACCTGTATTTGAATAGCCATTAATTCTTTCATGATTAAGGCATTAATCTTTTCATTACCAACTCGTTAATCTTTTCGAAAAGTTGTTCAGGTTCAAGTGCGCGCCAGTTGAAACCATCAAATTTTCCGCCAAAAGCCAGGTAATAATCCAGTCGGGCTCTGACGAACTCATCTACTACATGATCTCTGAAATTAAGGCAAACAATCCAGCCATCTTCCAGATTATCAAACCATTCCTGGTAATAATCGTCTCCATCTGCATGAAAATTCAAGATATTCTCACCAATCAGTATAAAATGAATGATTCCCTGATCCAACATATCTTCAATCACATTTCTGTAGAAAAACATGATGTCGTTATATAACAAATCATTCCATTCGCCAAGCAGTTCAATTACAGCATATTGCAAATTGTAGTCGCATTGTAAAATTTTCAGATAAAGCGTAGCCGAACCAAACTCATCCCATTGAGGATGAATCAGATAATTGTAAACAGCATGGCTGCAGTAGATCTCGCTGTAACTTCTCCCATGAAAGGGTGAGCGGCTGTCGTCGGCTGCAACGTAAAGATGTCGCCAATTGTAGAAAGGCTCAAGTTCGTGCATATCAGGCAAAAAGTTTTATTCCGTAGAATCCTAATCCGCATAAAAGCAGTCCAAGTCCATTGTTTAAAAGCAAATTGATCAACAGCATCTTAAATTGTCCCTGATTGAACAGGTAAAAGCTGTCATAGACAAAGGCCGAAAAGGTAGTGAAACTTCCCAATACACCAATAATCAGGAAAAACCTCCATGCCGGTGCCAGCGCAGATTTTTCCATGACACCCCAAACCAACCCAATTATAAATGAACCTATTAAATTTACAAGCAAAGTTCCCCAGGGCAAATGCTGATTAAGGTATTTGTCGGCAAACTGGTACGTCAGGTATCGTAAAACTGTTCCCAGACTTCCGCCTGCAGCTAACAAAATAAGTTGACTTCCAAATTCAGGCATCACACTGCAAATTTTATCTCTTTTATTCCTTCAAGACCTGCATAAAGTGCCTTCATCTGAGGTTCGTCAATTAGTGTTACTTTAAAACTCAGACTGGTATAATTCCCTTTGGAACTGGGCTTTTCTGACAGAAAAGCAAAGGAAATCCTGTGACTATCAAACAGGCTTTCCAGTTCATCTCTCAATTCATTTTTAGGCCGCGAAAGTTCCAGGATAACCTTAAGTTCATAGGTGACAGGAAATACAATCTTATCCTTTTGTGGCAAAGCTTTTGAGCTTCCGTTTTTTCCGTTTAGGTGCGATTTTTTCAATTTCATAGTCTATTATAGTGTATAAAGCAGGCTCATGCTGCCCCAGTTGTGATTTTTAGCTGTTTTAAACTCAGGTCCGATATGCGTCCATCTGATGCCAAGCCCTAGTTTTCGATAATGCCAGGAAAAACCAGCTGAAAAACGTGCCAGGCTATTGGTTATTTCATCATGCCCGAAAAAGTGTGTATTTGTCTTGTTTAAAAAACCTCCATTCAAACTGGCATTGTGCACAACAAAGTGCCAGGCGGGTTGAACGAAAAACCAAAAACTTCCGTTCTTTTTGGATGAATTGGTTTTGTTATCCAATTCTGGTAAATAACTGTTGGACAATATGTTTAGTAGTCCAATTCTTAGTTGAAAAGCAGCTCCGCCATAGGTTTGATAACTTCCTAATCCGGCTTCAACCATCCCGCTTAGTTGCCAGAATTTACCGGAGAATAATAGTTTTTCCAAACCCAGATCATAATTTATTAGCAGATCATTGCCAATCTGATCATCCCAGCCTGTGGGTTCGAGCTGATGCATAGCCGTTTGGAGGGCTTGTGCCATGGATGCCTTGCCGATTACACCTAGCCTCAGACTGGCATGAATGTTTATTCTGCGACTCATCAGTTGACTTAAATTAAAATATTCTGCTAAAAGCACACCGGCAAAAGGTCTGTCGTCAGGGTCAATCTCGATTGCTTCAGGATTTTGGGGTGTAAACATAAAATGATGAATCCTGACACCAGTGGTATTGAGCGAGTTACTTCCTAAATCAGGCAGGATTTTCCTTAAAATTCCGCTGTTAAATATTGGATGAACCAGACCAACTGAAAAGCCATTGGTGTAGTAATAATCCGTTTCAGCAAAAATATCGTTGTCAAATGTAAGGATGAGGTAGGAGGGGTGGATGGCTGATGATTGCGCAACAAACAAAGGTTTCTCAGGCTTCATGAATACCTCCTCCGAGGTGATATCATCAGCGGTAAGACCAAAAATACTTATTGAAGCCAGGGTACCGATGTCTTCCGAAAAAGTTGTTAAAGTAGTGGTTTCGGGTTTTTGAAAATCTCTCTGTGCCAGGTGTTCTTTTGCATTGATCCCGATAACAGAAGCCCTCTTCGTTTCAAGCTTCAACAAGCTATTTTCCCTTTTAGGTTCGATAACCTGATCATCGGATTGTTTTTCACAGCCCAATGACAAAACAAAAAGTAAAAGAAGCAAGAAACGAAAAACCATAACACGAAAACTTGGGGCAAAGATAAATCATATCTGATTTACAGTTTTATGCTATTAAACAGAAAGACAAGTCCACAAGCAAAATCAGCTATTAAAAAATCTTCGGATAGCGTTGTGGATTGTATTCGTGCATGATATTGTAAACCACATCAAACACATCTTCGGCGTTGGGATTCGAAAAATAATCACCGTCAGTGCTATAGGCAGCCCTGTGATCGCGTGCTGTAAGTGTTTTGGGTTCTGCATCCAGATATTTATATCCCTGCTGATTTTCGATCACCTGCTGCATCATATAGGAAGTAGCCCCGCCGGGAACATCTTCATCGAAGAACACAATTTTATTGGTTTTCTTCAATGATTCAACAATGGCATGGTCCACATCAAAAGGCAGCAAAGTTTGCACATCGATAAGTTCTACATCAATACCAAACTCCTGCAGTTGAGCCACGGCATCTTCTGCAATACGCACACAGGAACCATAAGTAACAAGGGTAAGGTCAGAGCCTTCTTTCAGGGTTTCGGGTTTGCCAACCGGAATTCGGTATTCTCCCAGATTCAATGGTTTTTGCTCCCTGAGGCGGTAACCATTCAAAGGTTCGATGATGAGGGCAGGCTCGTCAGAAGCCAGAAAGGTGTTGTAAAAACCTGCAGCCTGGGTCATATTTCGCGGAACGGCTACATGTACTCCTCTGATAGAATTAATGACCATACTCAGGGGCGATCCGGCGTGCCAAATGCCTTCGAGACGATGGCCTCGGGTGCTGATAATCAAAGGTGCTTTTTGTCCGCCTCGGGTGCGGTATTGCAGTGTAGCGAGGTCATCCGAAATGAGCTCGAGTGCATAAAGCAAATAATCGAAGTATTGAATCTCGGCGATGGGACGCAAACCACGCATGGCCAGTCCGATACCTTGTCCGATAATCGTTGCTTCTCGGATGCCGGTATCGCTGATGCGGAGGCTGCCATATTTTTCCTGCAGACCTTCGTAAGTTTGATTTACACCTCCTATCTTACCCACATCTTCGCCAAAGGCAATCAGTTCGGGATACTTTTCAAAAAGCTTATCAAAATTATCCCTGAGGATTTCTCTTCCAGGAACAAGATCATCCTTTTCATCAAACACAGGTGCAATACCTGGAATATTTTTGACTGCATTTTCAGATTCGGACCACAGATGGCTGCTGTAGGCTTCACGACCTTCGGCCAGTTCTTTTTCGAGCCAGGTGGTGACATTTGTTTTTAAAGAGTTTTCGGGGTTTGTACAGGCATCACAGATAAGTCGCAGAATCTTTTTCCCGGACGAGAGAATGTCTTTTCGGATGGGTTCGCCAATTTTTGCCAGATCACTTTTGATTGCTTCTATTTTTTTTGTTTTGGCACAGCTACAGGTCGTCACATCGGTCATTTTGATAAACTCATCTCTTTTATCCAACAGTGGTTGCTGAAAGTTTTTCCAGGCTTTTTTGCGTGCTTCCCTTGCGTCTTTGGCTGCTTCCTTTTCAATCTTGTCGAGCTCGTCTGCTTCGGCAATATCTTCCTTTATGATCCATTCACGCAGGTGCACCAATCCATCACGATGGATTTCTTCTTCCAGTTGCTCAGGCGATTTATAACGTTCGTGCGAGCCGGAAGTGGAATGGCCTTGTGGCTGGGTGCATTCGGTGATATGAAAAAGCACCGGAACGTGCTCTGTGCGGCATTTGTCAACGCCTTCGTGATATACACGCAAAAGCTCTGGATAGTCCCAGGCACTTGCTTTGTAGATGTAATAACCATTCGAATCTCCTTCTTTGGCAAAGCCTTTCAGTATTTCAGATATGCTGCCTTTTGTCGTTTGAAATTTGTTGGGAACGGAAATTCCCCAGCCATCGTCCCAAACGGAAATGGCCATTGGCACCTGCAAAACACCGGCAGCATTAATGGTTTCAAAGAAATGACCTTCGGAAGTGGAGGCATCACCAATCGTACCAAAAGCTACTTCATTGCCTTTTTTTGAGAAGAAATCAGATTGTGCAAGTTTTTCGTCCTGACGATAATACCTGGATGCCAGCGCAAGTCCCAGCAGACGCGGCATCTGGCTGGCAGTGGGGGAGGTGTCGCAGCTCGAGATCTTCATTTCCGTTTGCTTTTTCCATTCCCCTTTTTCGTCCAGTAAACGTGTGCCAAAATGGTTGTTCATCAGGCGGCCTCCGTTTCCGGGATTAGCCTGCAGATCAGTATCACCATAAAGCTGCGCAAAAAGTTCTTCGGGTGTCATCATCCCGGCTGCCAGCATAAAAGTTTGGTCGCGATAGTAGCCCGAGCGCCAGTCGCCTTTGCGAAAAACTTTGGCCATGGCCAGTTGCGGCACCTCTTTTCCATCGCCAAAAATGCCAAACTTAGCCTTCCCGGTGAGCACCTCCCTGCGACCCAACAAACTGATATTTCGGCTCAACCATCCTATATAATAATCGCGTAGAATTTCTTCCTTATTCCATGTATTTGATGTCTTTGCTGCAGTTCTCTTTTTACTCATCTGATCCATATATTTTCGAAAAAAAAGCTTGTGGAAATGGCAGCAAAGATAATCATTTTGAATCTTTGCCTGTAATCGTTTGAAATACCATAACGTTTTTTTAAACAGCAGGAAAATCTATATGTTCAGTGCCTTTCGTGCAAAAAGGCTCATCAAAAGCCCGCGGCTGACCATGAAAAGGTGAAAAGCCAGCCAAAGACCGTGGTTGTTCCAATAATCAAGACCGAAATACCATACCGGCAGGAACACAAAAACAGAGGCAATCAGCATGGTGTTTCGCATGGCCGCCGAGGCTGTTGCGCCTATATAAATCCCATCCCAGATAAATGCAGCAAAAGTGCTGATGGGAATCAAAATCATCCACCATTTGTATTTTAATGCAGAAACGATCAAATCGCTGTTATCAGTGACCAGCCGAATCAAATCGGAATGAAAAAATCCGTAAGTCAGCATAAAGGGTAAACTCAACCCAAACCCCCAAAGAAACAGATAATGGATGGTCTTCCTGATTTTGTGACTGTCGTTCGATCCAGTGAATTTACCGATTAAAGCCTCGCCGGCATAGGCAAAGCCATCCATGAAATAGGAGAAAACAAAAAAGTATTGCAACATCATACTGTTGATGGCCAGTATATTATTACCCAGTCCGGCCGATTCACTGGTAAAGAACGAAAGCGTGAGAATGAGTGCGATGCTGCGGATCAGTATATCGGAATTTACCTTAAAAAAACGTTTGAGCAAGGCTGTTTGAAACAGTACTTTACGCTTCAGGGGGAGGAAGCTGGTCCGGTAATTTACGATAAGCAGCACAAGGCCGAAAGCCAACCCGCCGTATTGGGCAAGTAATGTCCCCCAGGCAACACCCGCAACATTCATATCCATCACCTTGACAAAAAACAGGTTAAAAGCGATATTCAGGATATTGATAAAAATACTGAGGTACATGGGGATTCGGGTATTTTGCATGCCTACAAACCAGCCCATCAATGCCATCAGGCTCAAGGTGGCAGGTGCTGCAAAAATCCTGATATAGAAATATTCACGTGCCAGTGCTTTCACTTCTTCGCTGCCATCGAGCAGGAAGAAACTGACTTTTTCGATTGGGATTTGTAATATTATCAGTAGCAAAGCCAGAGCAGCTGCAATCAGGAGCGGCCGATAAAGGCCATGAGCTATTTCTTGCGTGTCGTTTCTGCCAAATGCCTGTGCTGTAAAGCCTGTAGTTCCCATTCTTAAAAATCCCAGGCTGAGATACAAAACATTAAAAATGACACTTCCCAATCCAATTGCACCAATATAAACCGCTGATCCCAGATGCCCCATCAAAGCCAAATCGACCATGCCGAGCAAGGGAACAGTAATATTACTGATGATATTCGGAATAGCAAGTTTGAGAATAGACTTGTTCATCAGCCTAATCGGTAAGATGTTCAGGATTTATGCAGGCCGCATTCTTTTTGTTCGGGCTGTTCCCACCACCAGCGTCCGGCGCGGATGTCTTCGCCCGGTTGAATGGCACGCGTACAGGGCTGGCAGCCTATGCTCGGAAAGCCTTTATCGTGAAGCTTGTTGTAAGGAATGCCTTCTGATCTTACAAAAGTCTCCACTTCCTCAGCTGTCCAGTTGATCAAAGGATTTACTTTTACCAAACCGTGCATAGCATCCCATTCAATGGCCTGCATATGGGTTCGCGTAACGGCTTGTTCCTTTCGCAATCCAGTGATCCAGGCATCCAGGTTTTGGAGAGCTCTTTTAAGTGGTTCGGTTTTGCGAATGCCACAGCACAGTTTTCGGTTTTCGATGGAATCATAAAACAAATTGATGCCTTTTTCACTCACCATTTCTTCAACCTGTCGATAATCCGGAAAATATACTTCAATGTTAAGTTTATACTTTGCTACCGTCCGGTCGATCAAATCATAGGTTTCTGGAAAAAGACGACCTGTGTCGAGTGTGAAAATCGAAATCGGAAGAGTGTTTTTGGCAATGAAATGTGTGATAATCTGATCCTCAAAACCCAGGCTACTGGCAAAACTTATCTTTCCGCGAAAAAGTGTGGCTGCCTCTGTCAGAATCTCTTCAGCATCGGCCTTAGCGAGTGTTTGATTCAACTGATTGATATCTTCCTGTTTCATATTGATGACTTCTGTAAGTGAGTGCGGGCAAAGATAAGCAATCCACCGAAAAGATAATTTGTGTTGTGGCCTTACTCAGTACATTGTCTCAAATTGTTTAGCTTCGCAGGAAAATATTTTTTCATTTAAGGTTTATGTCCCATTTACATTTTATTGCCATTGGAGGGAGTGCGATGCACAACCTGGCTATTGCCTTGCATCACAAAGGAGATACGATCACAGGTTCTGATGACGAGATTTTTGAACCTTCAAAAGGTAGGCTGAAACAGTTGGGCCTGTTGCCTGAAGAATTTGGCTGGTTTCCGTCGAAAATACATACTGGCCTGGATGCTGTTATCCTGGGTATGCATGCCAAAGCTGATAATCCCGAACTACTTAAAGCACAGCAAATTGGAGTTCCGGTTTTTTCTTATCCTGAGTTTCTTTACGAACAGAGTAAGCATAAAAAACGTGTTGTGATTGGTGGAAGTCATGGAAAAACAACCATCACAGCCATGATTTTACATGTTTTGAAGAAAGCCGGCATTGAGGCAGACTATATGGTTGGGGCGCAGCTGGAAGGTTTTGAGGTGATGGTAAAATTGAGTGATACTGCCCAATGGATGATCATTGAGGGCGATGAATACCTAACCTCTCCTATCGACAGGGTGCCAAAATTCCTGCATTATCATCCACATATTGCTGTGATCAGCGGCATCGGCTGGGATCATGTAAATGTTTTCCCTACTTTTGAAAATTACCTACATCAGTTCAGGCTTTTTATTCAGGCCATCGAAAAAGGCGGTAGCTTGATTTATAGTGCGTCTGACCCGGAAGTTAAAAAGCTGGCAGCAGAAGTTGAAATGGAAAAAATACCCTATTACGCACATGATTATGCATTGGACAATGGTGAACTGAAATTGAGAACAGCAACAGCAAACATTCCAATAGAAGTATTTGGAAACCACAACCTGATGAATATCAGTGCTGCTTTGGAAGTTTGTCGCAAGATGGGAGTGGCTGATACACAGTTTTATGATGCAATAGGAAGTTTTATGGGAGCCTCCCGACGCCTGGAGCGTTGGTTTGTAAAGGACGGCATTACGGTCTTCAGAGATTTTGCCCATGCCCCTTCTAAATTGCAGGCTACCGTTTCGGCTTTACGAGATCAATATCCAAATCACAAGCTGGTGGTATGCTATGAGTTACATACCTACAGCAGTTTAAGCGAGGCTTTTATTGATCATTACAAGCAATGTCTTAATCCGGCTGATGAAGCCGTGGTTTTTTATGATCCTCATGCCGTGGCCATTAAAAAACTTGCTTTGATGTCGCACCACCGTATCAGGGAAGGTTTTGGCAAGTCTGATTTATCAGTTCTTGGTTCAAAGGACGAGTTGCTTGGTTATCTTCGAAGTAGTAATTTACAAAAGGCTGTGTTGGCACTGATGAGCTCCGGTAGTTTTAACGGGCTGGAGCATGAAGATATTGTTGAGCTTTTTCAATAAAAAACCTCTAATCGTTCGACGTAGTCACAGACTACGCCGAACTTATGTATTTAAAATGTTTACGAGCTAAAATTGAAATATATTACTTCAGCCATTGATCAAGCCAGTTGAAGAAACGGCGTTGCCATAATATGCCATTTTGTGGTTTGAGCACCCAATGGTTTTCGTCAGGGAAGTAGAGATATTCGGCGGGGATATCGCGCAAAACGGCAGCATTGAAAGCCTGCATGCCCTGTGAGGCAACAATTCGATAATCGAGCTCGCTGTGAACAACCATAATTGGGGTGTCCCAGTTTTGTACGAAGCGATGTGGTGAGTTGGCATACGACCATTGCACAACCGGATTGTCTTTCTCCCAGTAAGGGCCACCCAAATCCCAATTTACAAACCACATTTCCTCTGTTTCGAGGTATTGGGCTTCCAGATTGAACATGCCATCATGGGCAATAAAGGCTTTGAAGCGGCCTTCGTGGTTTCCGGCCAGCCAAAAAACAGAGAATCCTCCATAGCTGGCACCAACCGCTCCCATTCTTTCTTCATCAATAAAAGGTTCTTTGGAAAGCTCGTCTATGGCCGAAAGGTAATCGCGCATATTTTGTCCGCCATAGTCGCCACTGATCTGTTCGTTCCATTCCTGGCCAAAGCCCGGCAAGCCACGCCGGTTGGGAGCAACGATGATGTAGTCGTTGGCAGCCATCATCTGGAAATTCCAGCGATACGACCAAAACTGACTTACAGTGCTTTGTGGGCCGCCCTGACAGTAAAGCAAGGCCGGATATTTTTTGTTCGGATCAAAATGAGGCGGATATATCACCCAGGTGAGCATTTGTTTGCCATCTGATGTTTCGATCCAGCGTTCTTCAACTTTTCCCATGCTGAGCTGGTCGAGCACTGGTTTATTCACGAAGGTGAGCTGTGTTTGGTCTCCACTGGCTTCATCCACTTTGAAGATCTCGACAGGCATCGACATCGACATACGCGTAGCAATTAGCTGATCTCCTGCCGGAATGAGGCCGGTATAGCTATGAACGCCTGCTGTAATTTTTTTGATTTCGTTTGATTTAAGGTCGAGGCTGTAAAGCTGATCAAGCGCATGATGATTACTGATGAAATAAATTTTTGAACCATCATCGGACCATTGCAGACCATGCACATTTTGATCAAAATCAGTTGTATATTCAGTTATGTTTCCGTTTTTCAGGTCTTTGACCATCAAACGAATTTTATCAGCCTCGTAGCCATCGCGTTCCATGCTTTCCCAAGCCATGAAATTTCCATCCGGCGAAAAGACCGGTGCCAGGTCGTAGCCCGTCATACCATCGGTGAGGTTGGTGGTGGCATTGGTTTCAAAACTATACTGATAGATGTCGGCATTGGTCGAAAGGCTGTAGGCTTTCCCTTCTTTTTTTCTGGAGCAATAAACGACAGACTTTGAATCGGGTGCCCATCGGATCTGTTCCATTCCGCCAAAGGGTCGGAGGGGAGTTTCCCAGGCTTCGTCAGGCATCAGATCCATCGGATTACTAATGGAGGAGCCGGTATAATCTGCGACAAAAACATGGCTGTAGGTATCCACCCACTGGTCCCAGTGACGATACATCAGATCGTTGTTGACGCGTCCTGTGGTCAAAGGCAAATCAGGATAGATATCTTGTGTTGACTGTTTAAGTTTTACTTCGGAAGTGAAAAGTATTTTCGATTGATCAGGCGCATATTCAAAACCAGTGATGCCGTTTTCGATAAAGCTTATTTGAGCTCTGCCGCTGCCATCAACATTCATCTCCCAAAGCTGCATCTTGCCGCTCTTGGCCGAAAGAAAACCAATTTTCTTTCCATCGGGCCTCCAGCGCGGATTGTATTCACCTCCTGAGGTATGTGTGAGCTGCGCTGTTTCGCCACTACCGATGTCGAGCAAGTAAAGCTCTGTGTTGCCTTTGTTTTGCTCAATACTGTAGTAAGTGAGGCTATAAACCAATCTCGTTTTGTCGGGCGAAAGATCCATTTCGCCAATACGTCCGAACGACCAGAGCACTTCCGGTGTCATGATATCCGATTCAAGCTGGAGCGTTTGCGGACCAATAGGCACTTTAATTTCCTGCTGTTCAGGATTCATCTGCATATCGCAGGCACTGATCAGGGTGATCAGAAGAAATAGGATGCTAAGGTGAAAGATTTTTTGCATGATCATATACTGTTTAGAAGGCTTAAAATTACCAAAATTCGATTAACTGCTATTGATTGACTTTGAAAATTGTTGGATATCCTGATAATTGCTGATCTGTCCCGGCTGTGATAGTTTTCCATTCAGATTCTGAACTACCATTCATCACCATGCATTGGCTTGCAAACCGAAATCGCTCATGTTTCACGGTCATTTCATTTTCAGGGTTCTGGCCGTGATGCAGCCAGGCAACCAGATAATTCTGCCCTGTTAAAACATCCTTAAAATTGTAAATGCTATGATTGTCAGATTCATCCACTACTTCTGTCAGCATTGAATTCCCAAGGACTTTCATAAGTTTTTTAATGGCATAATAAGAAGCTTTTGGAGCAAAATTATGATTGGCAGATGCTGTAAGTCCGCTGCGGCTATGCAGGTAGGAATCGGTATCTTCGTTGGCATAAAAGTACCAGTAAACCCGATCTGCTCCCTCTTTCAAAAGTTTCAGTGCAGCCCGGATGCCCCATGCTGCCTGTTTCTGTTCGCTGATGCAATTGCTGTGGGTGCAAGCCTCACCGCCGCCCTCGCTGTCGTAACCAAATTCGGTAACCCAAATCTCCGCCTCCGGAGCATATTCATTACGGAAGCGGATCATATTTCTGATTCCATTCAATTCGGCGCGGGGATCTTCCGGGGCCACTGCGATCAGCTCGCCAATGCTGTTGTTGGCATAAGCATATAGGTGAGTATTCAAGGCGTGTAATTTTCCGAAAACGGATGGATCAAGAAAATCAGCCACGAAATTGGTGTGGTCGTTGAACGATCCTGCAGGGAAAGCAGCTTGAAAAGCTGCCGGCAAACGTCTTGTTGCGTTGTTTGCGTCTTCAAAACCTTTCAGCATACCTACGCAGATTTGCCTATAAAACTCTGGCGGGTAATCCCAGGGCTCGTTGCCGGCCTCAACTGCTTCAACAGTTTTATTCCTTCCAAAATGCAAGGCGAAATCATAGCCAATGGCATAAGCGTTCTGTGACGGATTGGGCCAGGTGGAATCAGGAAAAGTATTGTTTTTAAAAAGCAAGGTGGCTAAAATATCAAAACCTTTTTCGTTCAGGAAATCATACTCCCGATCCCAATTGAGCCACCAAGTGGCAGCGGTTCCGGCCTGTTTCATATTTTCGTAAGCTGCTGAAACCCCTGGCTTAGGAATGTCCCAATACAGAAAATGATAAAGCCGCAGCTTTTTGAAAACAGATTGAAACTGTCTCCATCCGGCATTGGTATTTAGCTCATCGCTGTAGGAATGCTGTCCCCAGCCCCAAACCATATTCAATCCGATGCGGTTGATCAAAGGCTGGAGTGAGGGCTTAAAGCTGGTTTTCTTTCCGAAAGGACCAGCTTTGTCGAATAATTTGAGTTCCCAAAGGCTTGCCTTCGCATAATCTTTGTTTTCTGTTAAAAACCTTACTTTGAAGTATTTAGTTAGATTCTCGTTTTGAACCACTATAGGAACTAAGCCGATGGCTTCAGGAATTGCCGTGCCAAGAGTCGTCCATTTTTTGCCACTAGCAGAGCTCAGAAACTGAATTTCGTCAATCATTTCTCCATTAAAATGTCGGCTGTAAATCTGACCGATGGAAACCGGTTTTTCGAGTTCGAGTGTATAATCTACAAATGGTTTTTTACTTAAACAGGCGATCTCGAAAAGTTGAAAAGGAGCAGAGCTCTCTAATGCAATTTGTTTGACAAGCTTGTTTTTTTCTGGAAAAACAGCGACCAGGCTGTATTGATTTTCAGGCAGAATATATGCCAGAAAAACGCTTCCGTCAGTGTAGGTTAGTGTGATTTTTACGGTCTCATTATTTCCGGTCTTGATGCTCAGGCGGTGTGATTCAACAGCTTGCAACAGCTTAAAAGTATGGCCATAGACAGCATCCTGATTTTTCTTGTTTAAGGTGACGGCTGTGTTCAGATCGGTATCGGCAAAGGCGGCATTTTCGCGCAGTATCCTGGGATAGGCTTTGGGGTGAAAAGCATTTAATTCACGCTTGTAAATATAATTCTCGGGCAGGGGAGCTTCGGATTCCCAAAAGCTATGCAGGTTTTGATCGACTGCCTGAAGAGGTGCCACACCTTTTGTGGTGCGTATAGTGGCAGTTTGTGCATAATCCGTTGGGATAAAATCCTGAACCTGAGCAAAAAGCCGACAGGATACAGATACAACACCTAAGAGCAGGAGCTTTTTCATCATAAGATTTAGGCCTGCAAAATAACGAAAAAAAGTCTGCCGTAAACTTCGACAGACTTTGTTTGTAGCGAGACCGAGAGTTGAACTCGGGACCTCCGGGTTATGAATCCGACGCTCTAACCATCTGAGCTATCTCGCCATAATTTTGAGGTGCAAAAGTAGTATTTTTATGATAAATGGCAAATGCATTTTGAAAAAAGTTTACAGATCAGGACACCTCCTTTTAACGGCTTATAATCATTTGTGTGTCACCAAAAACTACTGCCTGCCTGGAGGATCATCTTGTGATTTTCAAAACATCAGACAATTTGATGGCTCATCTTACTGCTTTAAATGAGAATGTGCGAATCCATTTTTTATGATACCTTCGCATAGATTATTTTGCATCAAAGCTTAAACATTTATTCAATCGGCATCATATGAAGCATTTGGTTGTTACCGGCCCTCTTGTACTCATTTTATTTTTAGGTTTATTTAGCTCTTCCGTTTCACTAAACGCAAACAATATCACTTCGTACGAGTCTGATTCAATGGCCATTGCCAAATGGGTTGAACCCATCAAAGAATCTCTTTTTGTCAATCCTGATACGGTGTTGCCCTGGATGGATTCGCTGGAGCAATATGCTGGAAGTCATGATGTTTCCTATGTGAGATATATCTTCAACAATTTGAAGGCCAATTACTTTTGGGCCACAATGAACTATGATTCTGCTTTGGTTTATTACCGGATAGCGCATGGTTATGCCCTCTCGGGAAAGCTGAAAAGGCCACTCGTTCACGTGCTCGGAAATCTTGGGATCCTATATAATTTCCTGGATAATTTTGATTCATCCAACTATTATTATACCCTGGCCACAAACAAAGCCAACGAATTTGAGTTTTACGATTCCTATGTGCGCAACATCATAAACCACAGCTTTATCCTTAATAATCAAGGGCATTATGCCAAATCCATTGTCATGCTCAACGAGGCTCAGCAAAGAAGTGCCGGGATGCACAATGCCGAGCTGGATGCACTGTTGGCGTCGGCTTTAGGAAGTGTTTATTACGCAATGGGCGACATACAAAAGATGCATTTTCAGTTGCGAAAAGCCATCAGGTATTACCTTGAAACGAAGAATTATCCGGTGTTAACAATTCATTATATGAATATTGCAGAATCGTTTTCAAGCCTGGAATTTAATTACGATTCAGCATTCTTTTATTTCGACAAGGCATTGGCTATCAGTACCGAACGGAATCGGCCAAATATTTTAAATGTAATCGACCTCACTCGCGGTAACATAAATTATGATGAAGGAAACTACGACTCTGCCGAGGTTTATTACCTGCGTGCCTTGCAGAATCCGTTGACAGAGAAACATATACGACGCAAAACGGCCGTGTTAGTGAACCTGGCCAATGTTTACAGGATGAAAAAAAACTATTCGGCAGCAAGGCATTATTATACTATGGGTGAGCGTTTTGCGGATTCGTTGCACTTCATCGAAT
>Ga0334895_1000761_pt1 | contig 39195 bp, 34 predicted proteins | sample GraSluR3_MG_7_FD_207229 | JGI IMG/M metagenome (GOLD analysis project Ga0334895, IMG submission 207229) | Sludge microbial communities from methane-producing bioreactor in Wageningen University, Netherlands - Granular Sludge_31_05-R3 | ecosystem: Engineered > Bioreactor > Anaerobic >... | reverse complement strand
ATAGCGAGATTTCGCTGAAGAGCATGCAGGATTTTCGGGACTTCATAATCGCGGAACAAAGATCTCACAAGATCGATCCATCCTTGAATGTGGATCTGATCATCGCTGTTCTCAGAGAACTGGGCAGAATCTTTGAAGAGGGCCGCCTTGAGGGAGTCTGCGGGGATTTCAACGAGCTTGTGGGACAGGTCAATCAGCTCTTTATCTTTGGTCTTGTGGGAGACAGAGTATGAGGATCTTGCTCTTGCTTTGGCTCTTGCTCGGCTGCCTTTCTCTATCGGCGATTGAGACCAAAAACCGCTTTAGCTCATATGCCGATCTGGGAGAGGATGTTCAATATCTGGGGCTGGATTGGGCGCTGGAGCTATATGGAAGTCGGGACTTTGGCGGTCTGGACTTCTCGGGAGAATACTCCCTGTATTCACGCTACCAAAGCAAGTGGGAAGAGGGGCATGCGGCGATCTTGGATCTGAAGAGCTATCGCTATTATCTAAACGCTGCAGATACCCAATCTCAGCTGCGCATCGGCATGCAGCACATTAGTTTCGGACCCGCAAAAGCGCTCAGGCCGCTGATGTGGTTTGATCGCGTGGATCCCCTTGATCCCTATCAGGTGACTGAAGGGGTGGAAGCTGCGCTCTTTAGGCATCATTGGCTTAATGGCGCCAATCTTTGGCTTTGGGGAGTATTGGGAAGTGCCGATACCAAAGGAAATGAAATTGTCGGCGGGAAAAAGAACAAACCGGAATTGGGCGGAAGAATCCAATATCCCAGCCCTATCGGTGATGCTGCGCTTAGTTTTCACTCACGGGATTCTGCCTTGGGCAGAGAATATCGCTTGGGAGCTGATCTCAGAATGGACTATGCTTTGGGATGGTGGTTGGAAGGCTCTGCTTCGCGCTTTGAAGGCATCCCCGGGGCTCTGAGCTTGAGCGCCCTTGGGAGCATCGGGGCGGACTATGTGTTAAGCGTGGGCAATGGCCTTGCTATCACTGCTGAAAGCATGATCCTGGCAATCTCAGAAGAAGATATGCATAGCATCAGGTATGAAGAGCTTAGCGCTGCTGTGATCTTGGACTATCCGATCGGGCTTTTGGATAGCCTGCGTTTTTTGGGAAGCTATGCCCTCGAAGCGGAAACCGGCAGCATACAGGGAGCATGGCGCAGGACATATGACTATCTGGCGCTGGATCTGGGAGTAAATCACTCCAAGCCCAAGGGAGGCTCCGTAAACATTATGATAAGTGTGATTTATTAAGAGGAAAAGATGAAGGAATCTATCGTTAAGATCAGAAACATGGGCAAGGCCTTCCCCACCGGAGAAGGTGACTTTTGGGCACTGCAGAATATCAATCTGGACTTTGAGCGGGGCGAATTTAGCGGCATCGTCGGACCCAGCGGAAGCGGCAAGACCACGCTGCTGAACATCATCGGATCCCTGGACAAGCCCAGCCTCGGCGATGTCGAGGTGCTCGGGCAGAAGATCCAAACGCTCAACCAGAAGAAATCCAGCATCCTGCGTGCCAAACACATCGGCTTTATCTTCCAGACTTACAACCTCCTTCCGGTCTATAACGTCTATGAAAATGTGGAGTTTCCGCTGCTGCTGCTCAAGATGGACGCAGCCAAGCGCGAGCGGATGGTCAAGGATGCGATCGAATGGGTAGGTCTCACTGACAAGATAAAAAGCCGCCCAAATCAGCTTTCCGGAGGTCAGTGTCAGAGAGTGGCAATCGCCCGAGCAATGGTTAAAAAGCCCGATCTGGTCTTGGCGGATGAGCCTACAGCCAATCTGGACTCGGAGAATTCCTACAAAATCCTGGATACCATGCTCAAGCTTTCGGAAGATCTCGGAACGACCTTCATCTTCAGCACGCATGATCAAAAGGTAATCTCCTATCTCAAACGCATAATCAAGCTAACCGACGGTGAGGTGAGCTCAGATGATACTCAGACTGGCGTTTAGAAACATTGTCGGCAATGGCTATAGAAGCCTGATCAATGTCCTGATCTTGGCGATCGTGCTCATCATCATGGTCTGGATGCAGGCTATGTATCATAGCTGGACGCGATTGGCCTTGATCCAACAAACAGATTGGGAATATGGCAAGGGGCTCCTAAGATCAAAGCTTTATGACCCCTATGATTCATATACGTGGGAGGATTCTGCCGTGAGGGAACCCGAGCAACTGAAGTCCGCAATCCAAGGCGGTGACCTGGTGCCGATCCTCATCTCCCCGGCAAGCATCTATCCCAAAGGGCGCATGATGCCTGCCGTGCTAAGAGGCATCCCCCATGATCAGGATGTCTTAAGATTGCCTGTTTCAGGGCTCAAAGCGCAAGGAAAGGATATCATCCCCGTCCTCATCGGGCAGAATATGGCACAAAGCAGCAGGCTGGAAAAAGGCGACATCTTCAGCATTAGGATCAAAGACAGCAGTGGAGTCTTCAATGCCCTTGATGCTGAGGTTTCGGATGTCATCCACATCCCGGCGGCTTCTGCTGATATGTCGTCCGTGTGGTTGGATCTGGAAGCTCTGCGCGAAGTCAAAGCGTCAGAAAGCCTCGTCACATACTTCGTCATGGGAGATGCCCGATATGCCGATCACGAGTATGAGAACTTTCGGCATATCCCAAAGTCAGAGTACTTTGCTGATTTCTATAAGATGCTTGCAACGGAGCGGGTGCAGCAAGTCATCACATATGCTCTCTTGATCTTCCTGGCGATGATCGCGGTCTTTGACACCCAAGCCTTGGCTGTGTTCAAGCGTCGCAAAGAGATCGGGACACTGGCGTCTTTGGGGCTTACAAAGGGCAAGATCTCCTTGCTTTTTACATTGGAAGGCATCTATTATCTGCTGTTTGCGGCGATAGCAGGGGCCATCTTGGGCTTCCCGCTATTCTGGTATTTTGCCCAATATGGGTTCCAGATCCCAAAAGGCTATGAAGATTTTGGCATCCAAGGCTTTACTGAGCCCATCTACTTCGTTTATCCCATGGGAGAAATCATCGGTCTCTACCTGCTGGTCTTGTGTTTCACCGCTCTTTTCAGTTGGCTGCCCACTCGCAAGATCACCAAGCTGAGCCCGGTTGACGCCCTTCGGGGAAAGGTGGATTGAGATGTTTAGTTTCATCATCAAAGGGATCTTTCGGGATCGTCATCGTTGGCTGTTCCCGCTCTCGGTCATCATAGTATCGGTGGCGATATTGGTATTCGCCTTTTCATTCATGGATGGTTTTATGATGAGCTTCGTCCGGCAAACCGCCAGATTCGATACCGGACACGTGAAAGTGGTCAGCAGAGCTTATTCCGAGATGCTGAATCAAAAGCCACACGATCTCGCGCTTTTGGATATCAAGGATTTGCTTGAGGACTGGAGGGTCGAATATCCGCAAGTGACCTTTGTAGAACGCATCAATTTTGGTGCGTTGATAGATGTCCCGGACGACGAGGGCAAGACCCTGATGCAGGCTGACGCCATCGTCTTTGCCATTGATCTCGATCCAGCCGGTGACGACTATCATAGGATGCAGATCGATCGCGCGCTCGCCCAAGGAAGAGCTCCCCGGCATAGCGAGGAGATCCTCATCAGTGACATCGCTTTTGAAAACCTCAATCTAAAGCTGGATGATGAGATCACCCTGCTCAGCTCAACCGTGTTTGGCTCGATGACCATGCAAAACTTCCGCATCAGTGGAGTCGTGAAGTTTGGCATCCAAACCTTGGATAAAGGAGCCCTGATCATGGATCTTGATGCTGCTCGCCTGATGCTGGACATGGCGGGTGGTGCCGGTGAGATTCTGGGTTTCTTCACCGACAATCGCTTTGATACCACTAGGGCAACAAGCCTCGCCAGAAACTTCAACCAACGCTACACAGATGTCGATGATGAGTTTTCCCCGGTCATGCTTTCCATGGCAGAACAGGGCAACACAGGCTACATGCTGCAGGTCATGGATTATGGAACACTATGGATGTCCATGGCATTTGTCATCATCTTGGGCATAGTTCTGTGGAATTCAGGCTTGATGAACGGAATCCGGCGTTATGGAGAGTTTGGCCTCAGACTCGCCATCGGTGAAAGCAAGCGCCAAGTCTATTTTAGATTGCTCTCAGAGGCTCTCATCATCGGATTCATCGGCTCGCTCATCGGAGTAAGCATTGGCGCCCTAATCAGCAAGAACTTCGTGATGGACATGAGCGTGTACCAAAAAAGCTCATCGATCCTCACCGAAAACCTGCTTTCCACCACCATGAGCATGAAGGTGGTCTGGGTGGGATTTTTCACAGGCCTTCTCTCCAGCGTGCTCGGAGCATCCTTGGCGGGGATAGCCGTCTTTAACAGACAAACATCACAACTCTTTAAGGAGCTGGAAACATGAAGCACATCGCATTATTGATCGCAATCCTGATCTCGATTCCGCTAGCAGCCACTACACCTTCTGCCGACACGATCCTTCAGGAAATGGACAAAAACATGATCACCAACAGCAGCAAAGCCACGACACGTATGGTCGTTCATTCCCGCCGTGCTTCCCGCAGCATGGAAGCCATCAGCTATTCGATGGGCAATGAAAAAGCCTTCACGGAGTATCTGGCTCCCCCTCGTGAAAGAGGCACGAAGATGTTGAAACTGGGAAATGACCTTTGGATATATGACCCTTCTTCAGACAGGACCATCCAGATCTCCGGCAATATGCTCAAACAATCCGTGATGGGCAGCGATCTCTCTTATGAAGACATGATGGAGGAGACATCCTACACAGAGAGCTACTCCGCCAAGATCCTCGAATCCGTCACCTATGAAGGAAGAGAAGCATGGATCCTTGAGCTGGAAGCTACAAGTGAAAACGTGAGCTATCAGCGCCGCAAAACCTGGGTGGACAAAGAGCGCTATGTCCCTCTCTATGAGGAGTGGTATGCCAAAAGCGGCAAACTTCTAAAGACCTTCACCGCCTCCGAATATCAAAAGATATCGGGGCGCTGGCAACCGATGAAGATCCTCTTCAAAGACGAGCTCAAAGAAGGCAAGGGCACCGAGTATATCATAGACTCGCTGGAGCTCGATATCCGGATCCCGGAGCATATCTTCAGCCGAGCCAGTCTACGCAAATGATCGCAATCATCGGTGGAGGTCCTGCTGCCATCGGAGCAGCGCTGGCATGCCGAGAACGCGCGGTTATCCTGGAGCGTAATGAATACTGCGGCAAGAAGCTGCTTATCTCCGGAGCGGGACAATGCAACTTCACAAACTCCCTATCTTCAGAAGCCTTTTTAGCGCGCTTGGGGGAGTTTCGGAATTGGCTCAAGCCCGCCTTTTACGCGCTTAACAATCGTGCTCTAATGCGGATAGTGGAAGATTCCGGTTGCCCGTTCCAGATCCGCGATGATGGCAAAGTCTTTCCCAAGAGCCTACGCGCCCAAGATCTTCGTGATAGCCTGATAAAGCATATTGTTCAGGCAGGAACGAAGATCTCATATGAATCCCAGGTCACCCGGATCATCCCCGCAGAAGAGGGCTTTGAGATCAGGATCAAGGGACAAAGCTCCCTTAGGGCAGACAAGGTCATAGTTTGCAGCGGAGGCGCTGCTTGGCCTCAGACGGGAAGCGACGGCTCCTCCTACGAGTTTGCGCGCAGTCTTGGCATTGAGGTGATCCCACCCGCTCCCGCACTGGCTTCCGTCACCATCGAGGATTATTCTGCGTTTCGAAGCTGTGCGGGTATCTCTCTCAGGTCAGCAGGCGTCGCCCATGAGAAGAAGCGCCTAAAAGGTGACCTGCTGTTCACCCACACCGGCCTCAGCGGACCTGTGATCTTGGACAAGTCATATCGCATGACCGCCGGGGATAAGCTCCGGATTAGTATTGCGGATAGCTCAGATCTATTGCGCCTGATACAGGAGCATCCCAAAAAACAGCTCCGGAAGATCGTCCCTACTTTGGGCTTACCACAAAGCCTCAGCTGCGCCATCCTAGACTATCTTGGGATTCCCAAAGATAGCCTTGCCGCGGATTTTCGTGCTTCGGACAGACATCGCCTATGCAGTGCTCTAGATGCCCTAGATCTTCGCATCAAGAGCATCCAAGACATCCGCACGTCGATGTCGGATTTTGGCGGTGTGTCTCTGAAGGAAATCTCTTCCAAAAGCATGGAATCAAAAAAGATTCCCGGTCTTTTTTTTGCCGGAGAGAGCTTAGCTTACTCCTTGCCAACAGGAGGATTTAGCATACAGATGGCATTCAGCACGGGGTATATGGCAGGCAGAAAAGCAATGAATACTATTTGATTTTCATTCCAAACGAGTTATCCTGTATGAATATAAGTGTGATGAGGAGAGACTCGTGATAAAACTACCAGCTTTTACCCTAAAGGCGATGATCCAAAATACCATCGCAAAGCACCCAACCAGACCCGCCCTTTCAATGGTTGATGGCGACGCCATCACCTACGCACAGCTGTCTTTGGATATTATGGAAGTAATCGCATTGCTCAAGGAGCATGGCGTAAGAAAAGGTGACCGAGTAGCCCTGCTTTCCCAAAACATGCCACATTGGGGTGTCGCGTATCTGGCGATTACGTCCATGGGAGCGATAGTGGTGCCGATCTTGGTAGATTTTCACCTGAATGAGATCCTACAGATCATCAAACACAGCGGAGCAAAGGCTGTCTTTGTGTCCAATGCTCATTATGAGAAGATTGCCTATAGCGACTTGGAGCCTTTCCCCCAGCTCTTCATTCTGGACGATCTGAGCCCGATCGAAGCCCGCCTTCCCAAAGACAAGCTTTCTGAGTATATCGACGAGAGAAAAACCGCATGGAAAAGAGCGCGCAACAAAGCTTTGGAAGCCGTTGGCTTGATGGATACTGAGCCGGAAGAAGAAGATATCGCTGCCATCATCTACACTTCCGGAACCACCGGAAGCTCCAAGGGAGTGATGCTTACTCACAGAAACCTTGTAAAAGACGCTTGGCTGACTCTGCATATCCAAAATGTCGATGATCAAGACCGCCTAATCTCTGTGCTTCCCCTTTCACACACCTATGAATGCACGATCGGCTTCCTGATCCCGATGATGACAGGAGCCTGCGTATACTATCTGGACAAGCCTCCCACGGCTCGCATCTTGATCCCCGCCATGCAAAAGATCCGTCCCACGATGATCCTCACCGTTCCGCTCATCATCGAGAAGATCTTCAAACTGCAGATTTATCCTCAGCTTACAAAGAACCTGATAATGCGCGAGATGTATAAGCTGCCGCCCATGCGCAAGGCGCTTCACAAGGTAGCCGGCAAAAAGCTGATGAAGACCTTTGGCGGAGCCCTGCATTTCTATGGAATCGGTGGCGCTTTGCTTTCCCATGATGTCGAGCGTTTTCTTTTTGAAGCAGGTTTCCCCTATGCCATAGGCTACGGCTTGACCGAGACCTCTCCCCTCATCGCAGGGTGCGCACCGGCAGTCGTCAAATTCCGCTCCACGGGCACAGTCCTGCCTGAGCTGGATGTCCGCATTGCTGATCCCGATCCCAAGACAGGCATCGGAGAGATCCAGATCAAAGGTCCGACCGTCATGAAAGGCTATTTCAAGGATAAGGAGCGCACTGCGCAAAGCTTCACAAAAGACGGATATTTCAAGACCGGAGATCTCGGCAAACTCACCAAGCAGAACTATCTTTACATCAAGGGACGCATCAAAAACGTGATCATCGGTCCCAATGGCGACAACATCTATGCCGAAGAAGTGGAAGCAAAGCTCAATGAAGCCGAGACAGTGCTCGAATCCATGGTTTATGAAAACGCCGGGCACATCGTAGCCAGAGTATTCTTGAACTATGAGATCCTGGATACTCAACACAATATATCAAAGCTCAGCAGTGTGCAGACCGAAAAGTTTATCGAAAAACACCTTCTGGATTTACGCAGCTTCCTAAATGCCAATGTCGCATCGTTTTCCAAGGTACACAAGATCATAGAGCAAAAAGAACCGTTTGAAAAAACACCAACTCAAAAGATAAAAAGATTCCTATATCAATAAATGGAGTAATGAACAATGATACTAAACACCATATTGGAGCACTTAGAGCAATTCGCTCCACCGGAATTGGCTCAGGATTGGGACAATGTCGGTCTTCTGATTGGTGAAAAATCCCGCAAGATTAAAAGCGTCCTGATCAGTCTGGACGCGAGTGAAAATGCAGTGGAATATGCCAAAAGCAAAGGACATGACCTCATCCTCACCCACCATCCCCTCATCTTCCATCCACTAAAAAGCATCACAAACCCCGTGATCCTAAACATGATAGAATCCCATATTTCCCTGATCAGCATGCACACAAATTTTGACGCTGCAATCGGGGGAGTCAATCACGCCCTTGCCGAAGAGCTGGATCTCGAAGTCGATAGACACTTGGGAGATCCCGAAGCCAAAGACATCGGCTTGATCTGCATCTCAAAAACTCCGATCAAAATCAAAGACCTGGCTGACTTCACTAAAGAACGTCTCGGCTCAAAATATATCAAGCTATGGACTGCAGGTCTTGATGTAAACAGACAGGTCTCTCGCATCGCGATCTGCGGCGGATCCGGCGGAAGTGCACTTCCTCTGGCCCAAGAATATGCAGACATCCTGATCACCGGCGATGTCTCCTATCACAACTTCCTGGACAGCAAAATCCCGATCATCGACGCAGGACATTTCTACACCGAATATCCGGCACTGAAAAAGCTCAAAGATAGCCTTGAGACCTTTGGAATAAAAAACGAAATCATGCCTATTGAGCTTCATGAATGGAGACAAAATCTCATCTACGTATGATCGTTGATGGAAAAACACACTCAATAAGATAAAAAGCGCTGGATTCAGCGCTTTTTTCTTGACAAGATCACCACAAGATACCGATAATGAAACTAATACTTCTGTGGAGGAAGAAATGAAACACGCGTTTAGAATAGTTTTGATATTGATGCTAGTCTTCGTCCTTGCGTCTTGCGACAAAGATAGCAGCGACAATAAACCTGCAGAAACCTCACAAGCACTTGCAAACTACTGGACTAGTCAAACCAATCTCACAGAAAGTCTTGAGACTCGTGATGAGACTATGGATTCCATCCAAGAGAGAATTATCGGCTTGGGAGATAATAAATCCAAAAACGCCATCGAAGAAATCGACGCTTTGGTAAACGGCTATATCGCTCAAAGCAATGAAGCAGCCGGATTCTTCGATGAGATGCGTCGCCTTGAAGACAATATCCGCCCCTATGGAGACGACAAAAACATCTTCGGTGATATTGCCAGGGGTGTCTACAACAAAGCCTCCGGAGCCGTCATATCAAGCGGCAGAATGGTGCGCTCCGGTTGGCGCGTGCTCAGCGGAAGACAAAGCCTCAGACAGGTGCTCAATGATCCCGAATCCGGAATCCCGATCGTATCCAGCTTTGCCGCAGATCTTCAGCGCCACAATGCTCAACGTGATGCCGCAATCCGCCAGGCTATTCTGGAAAACAACAGTCAGGATGGCTGGGTGCCGATCAGCTCACTACCCGGCAATACTCCTGAAGAAAAAGCAAATGCCTATCTCAATCTTTCTGACGAAGATCCCCTTAAAATGGGTACTCGCCGTGACGTGATGTTTTGGGATGCTGATGAAAGGACTCGCACTGCAAACACTGCCAGAAAACTCGGTGAGACCGGCGTCAAGATCGTAGCCGATTCATATGGCGGAGGAGCCGGAGAATGGACCAATGAGGTTCTCAATCAACACATGAGCCAAGGTCAAGATCCATCTGACAAAGGCAGCATGGAGATCAAGGTCCGCAGCACAGATAGCGGCAACCCGCCGGTTGAACAGCCCAAAATCGTCATCATCGACAAAGTAAATACTCCCGATAGCGACCCCAGAGTCACCGTCTTTGCCAACGCGCCGGAGACCTTGGTAGCTGAGCTTCCCACTGGAGATTACAATATCATCGCCTCGGCAGAAGAGTTTATCCGCAATGTCGAAAGTGCATTCACGGTCGCCTACCAAGAAGTGCGCGAGCAGGTCAACACTCTCCTCAAGCTCGCAGAAAATGCCATAATCATCGAGGGCATCACCGCTGATAGTGAAGTCGTCTCCACAGGCAGCACAGTGGGGATCAATCTCAGCTGCGTCAGCACCCTCGGTCAAGATCTCAGCTTTGAATGGAGCATCACCGGTGGCGAATATGGCAGTATGAACAAAAATCGAAACCGCCTCAGCTTCGTTCCCCAAAGTGAAGGGGACTTCACCATCAATGTGGAAGTGACAGATTCATTTAACAACACAAGAAATGCCTCCATTACCATCTCCGCCATCGATGCCAGCATCAGCTTTGTCGAATATGCTATCACAGCAGAAGATATCAATGACAACATGCTCAACCCGGGTGAATTGGCCACTGTGAGATTACACATCTCAAACACCGGCTCAACAGACCTGGTGGGCACCACTGATCTCATCGGTATGGGCGGAGTCTTGGTAGGCTTTAACCAAAACACTGCCGAGATTCCCATCGGCGAAACAGCGCAATTCCTTGCAAATATTCAGCTTCCGGCAACATTCTCTTCGGCTAATGCTGAGCTGGAGTTTCGCTATCTTGTGGAGGATCAAGCCGGAAACCCGGTCATAATGAGCCTGCCCATCTCAATCCCCGTGGACTTTTATGTTGAGATCAATCCAATCCAGACCCCTGTGGAAGATCGCGTGCTCACCGTGCGTGGAAGAGTGGCAAATCCTCAGCTCACCAGAGCCAGCATGATCGTGGATGGAGATGTTCAGCAAGCCTATGAGATGGAGCTCTATAATGGCTATTTCCAACAAAACATAGTGGTCGGCAGCTCATATGATGAGCAGGAGCACACAGTCGAAGTCACCGCCATCTCCGGTAGCCTGGAAGCAATTGCCTCTCAGACTTTCACCTCCCAGATCCCGCCAACGGCTCTGCGCGTAACCCTCACTTGGGATACAAGCGGCACCGACGTCGATCTCTGGGTCACTGATCCAAATGGAGAAAGATGCTACTATGCAAATTCCACTACTGCCAGTGGGCTGACCCTAGATTTTGATGACACAGATGGCTTTGGCCCCGAAAATATCACCACGACAAACATCATCCCGGGTGACTACCTCGTGCAAGTGCATTATTATAGCGACGATGATTATGAAAATGCCATCAGCACAAATGCTACGGTCGTGATTCGCATCAATGAAGGCAGCCCAGACGAAACGGTCAACAACTATTATGGCTTCCTCTACGACACAGGAGACCTCTGGACGGTGACAACCCTCACCTTTGATGGCAACACCTGGAGACTCAAAGAGAGAAATCAAAAAACTATCCAAGAATCCGCTGAACTACCGGAAAAGTAGAACACTCCATAGTCCTGATGCTCCTAGTGACCCCTTGCTCCTTGGGGTCACTTTTTTTGTGTCAGACTAGGAATTTTAGCTTCGTAAGTGCTTGGAAAATATGGCGTGCCCACGCCTTGCTCACCGGTCGCTCACCGGTCGAGCGTGCAAGCGGTGAGAAAATAAAGACTTACAGCTTTGTAAACTGCGTCCACGACCGGAGTTTTGCTCGATCTTTTCTTTGCGCTTGAAAATCTGTTCTAAGAGCGATCTTCTGATGTCGCAAGAATGAATCTGGATCCGGATATATCCTATTGACAGTCCTGCGTTATTGGCTTAAATTATCTTAAAAAGCACGTGAGGATATATATGAAGCTGACGATTTGGAGCTGGAACGTAAACGGTCTCAGAGCCATCCTAAAAAAAGACTTTTTGCAAACCATTATTGACGAAGATCCGGACATCTTGGGGATGCAAGAAACTAAGTTACAAAAGCATCAGATTCCAGACGAGATAGAGATTCTGAAAGACTATCACAGATATTGGTCACATGCTCTACGCAAGGGCTATTCCGGCACGGCTCTGTTTAGCAAAATCAAACCGATCGGATTTGAAGACTATTTCGGGGTGGAGGAATTTGACACAGAAGGCAGGATAAACATTGCCGAATATGAGGATTTCTATCTCTTTAACATCTACTTTCCCAATGGGGCTATGAGCGATGAGAGGCTGGATTATAAACTGAGGTTTTATGACAAGGCATTTGAAGTGATGCAATCTAAAAGAGCTACCGGGAAAGCCGTCTTTGTGGCAGGTGACTATAATACTGCCCACAAAGAGATTGACCTTGCAAGACCCAAGGACAACGAGAAGATATCAGGATTTTTGCCCATCGAACGCGCCTGGCTGGATAAGCTCGTGGAGCATGGATGGGTGGATACTTTCAGGGATTTTGAGTCTGCAGGCGAGCACTACTCGTGGTGGAGTTATCGCACAGCAGCCCGAGCCCGAAATATCGGCTGGAGGATTGACTACTTTTTCGTAGACAAAGAGCATCGAAATTGGGTTCACAATGCCGGCATCCGCCAAGATATCATGGGCTCGGATCACTGCCCTGTATTCGTGGAGATTATCTTGCCTTAAGGACTACTCCTTCCGGATAGTAGCTGCCTTTGTATCCAAAGCACAGACGATAGTCTCCCCTACCTGCCAAAAACGGCACCAAAAGGGAAAACATGCCTTTGTCCTGCCAATCAATCTTCAGAGGTTGAGCGCCGACCATCTCTTGTTCATCCGAAATCTGATATGTCTTTTCCGGATCCGGGTAGATCAGGGTGCAGGTCAGATCTTTGGCGGGCTCTGTACCAAGATATTCAAAAGAGATCCGATAGATCCGCTGTTGATCCAAAGATTCGGGCAGATTTGAGCGCAGCTTCACCAGTGGAGCTGCAAAGTTTTGAGTGGCATACATAGTGTTGCCGGACAGCACAATCCCCACTCCCAGATGACTATACTCCGGATTTAGGATGTTTGCGCGATGACCGGGTGAGCTCATCCAGCCGCTCACTAGCTCCTGAGGACTAAAGGTGCCCGTATGGCTATTGAATTTGCCGAGATTCTCACCGATTGAGATGACTATCAGCTCGGGATAATATCTTTTTTGACGGCCGGAGACTTCATCACCGAGATGATCATTGTGTGAAAAATAGTTGAACCTATCCATATGACTTGAGTGAATGCGAGCCAGATCTGCCAATCCGTTTTCATAGTTAAGAGCGTTAAGCGAGTGATTTCTGCGCTCAATATTGGTCAGCCTAAAGACCTCATGTTCAAATTCCCGAATCGTCATGCCCCATATCGGCAAAACAAGCCCACACAACACCAAAATACATATCAATCTGATTGTTTGCTTCATAAGCAAATCCTCCTTTTTTTAAAATCTATATGTTAGTCCTATTGTTTCTTCTTCAAATCTCAGATGTAATCTTGCCTTTTCATCGGCAAAATCCGCCAAATGGGCGTCTACATAAGCGTCGATCATGCTCAACGCCGCCGTGATCCCAATCCACCAGATATTGCTGGTGCGCCTCTCTTTGTATTCATCGACACGCTCAGAATAGAGCTGTGCCAAAAAGGGGTCGGGAGTATCAGCTGCTTTTTTGCGATATTCATCCACCTTGCCATCATGATGGATAGTGCTTCCGATGAGGAATCCCTGAGTAGCTATCACCAAAGCTGCTTTGGTATAGGCTTTGTTGTGGATCTGCCCGCCGCCGGGTATGAAGGCTGAATACAACATAGCTTTGGTAGGGCTTGCAGCCAAAACAGTGAACCCGGACATCAGCAGTATTATCAGAAGCTTCTTCAAAATCCCTTCTCGTATTTTCATTTTTGCACATTGGAAATGGGATCCTTATATGTGTCAAGCAGAAAAGATCGCCCGGATCCCACCGAGTACCACGCAGGCGAACACGCCGCCAGATTCAGGCTAAAATCATTGGCAGCAAAGCCCAGCAAAAAAGATCCGTCAAAAAACTTCTCTAGCATTGATCATGAGATTCACCGAATCCTCGCCAAAGCCGAGATCGGCACGAAGATTGAGCCGTTCTTTGGGGAGGATCGAAAAACGCAGCCCCGCTCCCAAGGACCAATGCGTCTCATCCAGTCGCAGGGTTTTGGGATCATCAGAGACCTGCCCCAGCTCCGCAAAAAGCACATAACCCAATCTCTGAGAATAGGCTCCATCAAAAGGAAAGTGGCGATGCTCAATGCGTTGGCTGATACGACATAGATCTATGAAGCGTTTGCTGTCAAAAGCACGAAGCCTATCTCCCAATTCTGCATATAAGAAGACCGGGCTTCCGCTGCTTTGGATCTGTATGTCAGCCTGCGTGGCAAGCACTTGTTTGGGGAAAAGAGAATGGAAGTAGCGGATGTCCAGTATGGAGCTTTGGAACTTGTAGTCTCCTCCTATGGAAGGATCGTGCCAGAGCTGTTTGGCCTCAAGTTTCATGCCGCTTTCTGGGTAGTATGATTCATCTGTCGTATCCAGCTTGATGCCTATGCCCCATCCCAGAAATGTGCCGGCTTCGACTCCCGGAAGGTCAATATTCTCAAGGATGCCGCCGCTTTGCTTTGAGGCAAACTTGTGATATCCGATGTGGCTGAGCGCCATGACGCTAAGCTTCTCAGAAAGCCGCTTGCGCAAAGCCATCTCTGAGGAGTATTGCCGGGAAACATAATCCTCAGAGAGATCTGCATCAGTCGAATTTCCGATTCCATAGAAATCTCCCGGCCAATCCTCAAACTGGAGACTGGCTTCCACAGACCAATCATCAAGGCGCAATCTGGGAATCAAAGCTATCACAAACTGTCTGTTTTGGGAATAGATGGTATTCGCCAGAAGGTCGATATTCTTGGGTGTGGAGGCGTCATCCGCAAAATTATAGCGCAAAAAGCTGAACGCTCCCGCCATAAGCCTTGTCTCAGAAGTGTATGCCGCATATGGATATGCCGAAAAACTTATCTCTGCGTTTGCCGACAAGCAGCCCAAAAGCATTAGTGCCAAGAAGATGTATCTCACATGTTTTCCTTTGAATCTTTGAGTCATATTTCTAAGCACCAATCTTTTGGGAGCAGGGATTTTTGCAAGGCTTTTTGCTACAACCACTTTCTACGCCGGAAAAGGAAGATCATTCCACAGACTATCAAGAGCATCAAGATCAAAGCCCCAAAGTAGGCATAGCGATAGTGTAGCTCCGGCATGTAATCAAAATTCATGCCATAGATCCCGGCAATGAAGGTGAGCGGGATGAAGATGGTGGCGATGATGGTCAGCACCTTCATGATCTCATTCATGCGGTGTGAGACACTATTCATGTACAAATCCACCAAGCCCGACACTGTATCCCGATAGCCCTCGATCCCTTCCACTACGCGGATCGTGTGGTCATAGAGATCAGCCAGATAGACTCCCAGCTCCGGGCTGATCAAAGGCTCGCTCAAGCGCTCCATCTTCGAGCAGATCTCTCGCATCGGATATATGCTGCGTCTGAGCTCGAGCATCTTTTTGCGGGATTGATAGATCTTGCCCAAGCTTTCTTTCTGCGGGCTTTCCAGAAGTTCCGTTTCAATCTGCGTGATGTCTTCGCCAAAGCCTTCCAGCAACACAAAATAGTAGTCAACGATGGAATCTAAAAGAGCATACAGCAGATAGTCCACACCCTTTTTGCGGATGGGAGCTTTGTCGTCATTTAGCCGCTTGCGGACATGGCTAAAGGTATCTCCACTCTGCTCTTGAAAGCTTACAAGGAGACGATCCTTGAGCACAAAACTCACTTGCTCAAACTCACTGGTTTCGCCGGATATCATTCGCAAAATCAGATGTAGGTGCTCGGCATATTCTTCGAGCTTGGGTCGTTGATTGACACTGGTGATGTCCTCTTTGCTGAGCTTGTGCATGCCCAAAAATCCGCTGATCTCTTCTATCAGCTCCAGATCATGCAAGCCATCAATGTTTAGCCATGAGATGCCGTCAAATTCTTGGATCAGACGGATCGCTTCCTTGGAGCTTGTGGGTTCTGTCTTAATCAGGGCGTGCTCGTTATACTGAATGAGAAACAGCTCCACTTGGTTCATCTTTTGGGTTCCGGTAAAAACTAATGTGCCCGGGGCAAGCCCCAGCTTCGAGATGCTTTGCTCTCGGCTCATTTCCACCTCCATCTTGTTTCATGAAGATAGTATAACACATTTACTAATCCAAGAAAAGCCGCAAAAGCACAGCCAATCTTGCCTCTTCACACATCAAATCAGAATCATCAGCCGATGCATGAGACATTGCTCGTGAAAATTTCTTTTTGCCATGAGCGACTTGAGACGATATAATATACTTGTATGGATTTTATCCCCGTTTGGATTATAGCATTTTTATCTTTTCATAAGACCAGAAATTCTTTTTGAACAGGAGTACAGAATGAGATTAGCCAAAAGCTTGATGATTCTGCTGTTGCTCATTGGCCTCAGCAGTATTGCTTCAGCAAGAAACCCTATGCTCATGCCCGATGGAGAAAGCCCGGTAGTCAAGGTGGTTAGAGACGTCCGCGAAGCAGTGGTGCAAATCAAGGTGGAATCCACCGTGAGTGTTCGCAGCAATCGCAATCCCTTCTTTGATGATGACTTTTTCCGTTTCTTCTTCCCCTCTCCCCAGACCCAACAGCGCCCGGTGACCTCCATGGGAAGTGGCTTTGTGTATGAATACAACGAGGCCAATCGTGAGGCCTTTATCATGACGAACAATCACGTGGCAGAACGTGGGCGTGAAGGCACCATCACCGTGACCATGGCAGACAAGAAGATCTACACAGCAGAGGTTGTGGGTTTGGACGCAAACACCGATGTGGCGGTCATTAAGATCAAGCTCGACGAGGATGATAGCGTGACAGTGGCGCCTCTAGGAGATTCTTCGAGCCTTGAGATCGGTGAGTGGGCAATCGCCATTGGCAATCCCTTCGCGGAAGGTCTGGATCGAACAGTCACTCTGGGAGTCGTCTCAGCTCTGGGTAGATATGGCGTGATCCAAGGCAATAACTCACCCTTGTACCAAGACTTCATCCAGACGGATGCGGCGATCAATCCCGGCAATAGCGGAGGACCGCTGCTCAATATCCAAGGCGAAGTCATCGGCATCAATACCGCCATTGCCAGCACCAGTGGGGGCAATATCGGCATTGGTTTTGCGATTCCGATCAATCTCGCTAAGCGCGTCGTAGAAGACCTCGTGGCAAAAGGCAGAGTGCAGCGTGCATACATCGGCATACTGCCCCAAGAGATTACTGCCGACCTCGTGGAAGCCTTCAATCTCAAGGAAGTGGCAGGCGTGTTGGTGGCCAAGGTAGAGGAAGGAAGTCCCGCGGAACAAGGCGGCTTGCAAGCAGGAGACGTCATCCTAGAGATTGATGGCGAAAAAGTGAGCAATGTGGCTCGCTTTAGGATCGCCGTCGCCACCGCCCGGATCGGGCAACGGGTGCCGGTTCTGATCCTCAGAGACAACGTCGAGATGCGCCTTTCCATCAAGCTGGAATCCTTCCCGGATGATCCTGATGCTGTCAGCGAAGAAGAGAGCAGCCAATCCTCTCTCACCTCTGGAATCTCGGTGGAAGAAATGGACAGTGAAACCGCCAGAAGGATGCGAATAAGCTCTGACAACGGCGTGTTGGTAAGCTCAATCGAGCCAAACTCCCCCGCTTCCCGAGCAGGTCTCCAGCCCGGGATGATCATCCTGCAGGTGGAAGGCAGTCCTGTCGACAGCGTTAATGAATTCACCGAGGCCCTTTCCAGGGCGATCAAGAACATGGAAGAAAGCAATCGCAAGACCATCCGCCTCTATGTCTTGGATAGAAATCAAATGCCGATCTTCATGGTGCTGCGCTTTGAAAGCTGATTCCATCTAAGCTGGACATCCAATCTATGGCCGGGACATTTCATGCTTCCGGCCTTTTCTTTTTCGCCAAAAACGCTTAAGCTTGTTGACAAAAACGCAAGGAATTGCCAACTAGCTTCATGAAGCCAAATATCGATAAATCAAAGAAACTAGATACTCCGGTGATGTATCTCAAGGGTGTGGGCGAATACCGCAGCAAGCTCTTGGCAAAACTGGGAGTGCACACTGTGCTGGATCTGATGGAGCTCTTCCCCAGAACATATCTCAGCCGCACAGTAGACCCCAGCTTAGCAGAGCTGCAAGTGGGCGAGAATGTCGCTTTCACTGCCGAGATATCATGGGTGGATGATCGTCCAAGCTCGACCGGTAAGAAGATCCTGCATGTGGGAGTCAACGACAAAGCCCTGGGGCTTGAGTGTGTATGGTTTCGCTATCCTCCAAACTACCTGCAGATCTTCAAGCCCGGCAAGACCATCTGGCTCAGTGGTACTCTCAGCTCATACAATGACCAGTTGCAGATCAATCACCCGGATTTTGAGGTATTGGACAGCGAGTCTGAGGACAATGACTTTTGGAAGAGCAGGCTTTTGCTTCCGGTCTATCCTCTCACCGAGGGTCTCACGCAGAGCCTGATGCGCAGGTTGATCTATACATGCTTTGAGCAATACGCTTCATATATTGATGAGATTCTGCCGGATTTCCTATTGCAGAAGCACAGCTTCTCTCCCCGCAGAGTCGCGCTTCAGATGATGCACTTTGCGCAGAAGCAGGAGCAGGCAGATCAGATGCGCCGCCGCTTTGCTTATGAGGAATTCTTCTTTTCGCAGATCCTGTGGGCGCGCCACAAAGCTTATCATGTCCAGAACATATACGGCATCACCTTTGAAAACAAGAAGGTGCTGACCTCAGAGCTGAAGAAGAAACTCTGTTTTGATCTCACCGCTGCTCAAAAGCGAGTGATCCGCGAGATCTTTGAGGACATGTGCTCTGCCAGGCAGATGTCCAGGCTCATCCAGGGAGATGTGGGCTCTGGCAAGACGATCGTCACCATCTTTGCCATGCTTCTTGCAGTGGAGAATGGTTACCAAGCAGCCCTGATGGCTCCTACGGAGATCCTGGCAGAGCAGCATTATCAGAATTTTCTTGCTTTCCTCGACGGGATGGGAATCATGATCATCCTCCTCAAAGGCGGCAGCTACAAAGGAAAAGCCGAGCAAAAGAAACAGATCGCAGACGGCAGTGCTCAGATCATCTTGGGCACTCATGCCTTGATCCAAAAAGACGTGGATTTTGCCAAGCTGGGCTTTGTGGCTGTGGATGAGCAGCACCGCTTTGGGGTGGAGCAGCGCGCGATGCTTGCCAAGGGCAAATCTCACCCTGATCTGCTCTATCTTTCCGCAACGCCAATCCCGCGATCTCTGGCGATGACAGTCTATGGAGATCTGCAAGTCAGCCTGATCGATGAGATGCCCCCAAACCGCAAGCCCGTGATCACATACTACCGCTCAGAGCGAAAGCTGGACACCGTCTTTGCAGATGTCGAGAAGGAGCTAAGAAAAGGCAGACAAGCATATTTCGTCTGCCCCTTGGTCGAAGAGAGCGAGAAGCTGGCGCTGCTGGACGCGCAGAGACTCTATGAGCATCTTAGGGACAAAATTTACCGATCTTTCCCCATAGAGCTTCTCCACGGTAGAATGCCAGCCAAAGAAAAGGACGCCATCATGCAACGCTTCAAGTCCGGCGAGATCAAGATCTTGGTCTCCACGACCGTGATCGAGGTGGGCGTGGATGTCGCAAATGCTTCCGTGATGGTGATCGAGCACGCGGAGCGCTTTGGGCTTGCTCAATTGCACCAATTGCGCGGTCGCGTCGGTAGAGGAGCAGATCAGGCATATTGTTTTTTGATCGGCCATCATCCGCTTAGCTCTATGGCTCGTGAAAGACTCAATGTCATGACGCGCAGCACAGACGGCTTCGTGATCGCCGAGAAGGATCTCGAGCTGCGCGGTCCCGGCGAGTTCTTTGGCTATGAGCAGTCCGGGATGCCTCAGTTTCGCTTTGCCAATCTGATCTTAGACCAATCCATCCTTAGTTTAGCTCGAAAGGATGCTTTTGAGATCATCAAAGATGACTACCAATTAATCAAAGCAGAGCACGAAAAACTAAGGATAATTTACTTGTCTAAATACAAGCAAAAAGAGAGCCTTATCCTATACTAGAGCCCTGCTTTTTACAAAAAGCTCTTGACGATATCCGCCCCAATAGGATAGTGAGAAAAACTATGAACCGAGGTGCTCATGAAAAAGCTGATAACATTATTCATGCTGATCATAATCAGCACAGCCGTATTTGCGGATCGGGTCAAATTTGACCCCCACTACTTCCAATCCCGCACTATCATCGGCTGTTTTACTAAGGATGCAATCCCAAATATAGATGGTAAACTTGAATATACAATCGAAAATGGAATCATCCGCACAGGCATCGAGACCATCGACGCCATCGCTGATAACTACCAAATCGTAGACATCAAACAAGCCCATCCCTATATCACAATGCCTGAATGGAACGACAATGGCTTGTATCTTCAAAACACATACCGCTTCTTCTTGGCTAGCGACGACAATATTGACGATGCAGTATTGGCTCTTCACAAAGACAAAAACCTGATCTACGCAGAGCTTGAAGCGATTAACTATCAGAAGTTTGTCCCGGACGATCCGATGCTTCCCCAACAATATGCTCATCCTCTCTTGCAGAGCTTTGAAGCTTGGGACTACGTGACCGGAAGCCACGACATCATAGTCGCCATCACCGATAGCGGCGTAAAGTGGAACCATCCTGACTTGATGGGCAACATCTGGATCAATCCTGCTGAATCCCCCGGGATGAGCATTGATTGGGAAAATGGATTGATCTTGGGCGGAAACGGCCTGGATGCCGGCGAAGGCGGTGGAAAAGCCGACGACCTAGTGGGCTGGGACTTTGTAGACAACGACAACAATCCCATCCAAAACTATGCTCACAACGACCATGGCACCCACGTCGCAGGCTGCGCCGGAGCGGTCGGCAACAACGGAATCGGTGTGGTTGGAACCTCTCCAAACGTCTCCATCCTAGTATGTAAAGGCGCACCTAGCAATTCCCCATCAACCGGTGTCCAATATGCCTACGACCAAATGCTCTATTCCGGACAGATCGGAGCTCACATCATCAACGCCAGCTGGGGCGGCCCCGGAAACGGATCATACCCAAACAGCATCGTAAACCACGTCACCGCATTGGGCTCCACCGTCGTAGCCGCCGCAGGCAACGCAAATACTGAGCACACTTCCAGCTATCAAGATTACCCTGCGGATGCAGAAAACGCTTTTAACGTAGCCGCCACAAACCATAATGACATGAAGGCCAACTTCTCCGATTATGGCGAACCCATTGACATCTCAGCTCCCGGAGACAACATCCTTTCCACTATCATTGGCGGAAACGGCTATGCTTCATATGGCGGAACCTCCATGGCGAGCCCGGTGGTTGCAGGGGTGGCAGCTTTGGTCAAATCCCTCCACCCGGAGATGAATTCCCAAAATCTGCGTAACCGCTTAATGTACACAGCCGATCCCATCGACGACATCAATCCCAGCTATGCAGGCTTGCTCGGTGCCGGCAGGATCAACGCCTTTACCGCCACCATGTATGACAAAATCCCAAACATCGAAAAAGATGAATTTAACGTAAATGAACTCATCGGTGACAATGACGGTGTCGCAAATCCCGGAGAAACCGTGACCATGAATATCCGTCTTGCAAACGCAATGACAGGACATGGCGTTCTGTGGATGGATGCAAACGACCTTACTGCTACCATCAGAACTAACTACCCCGGAGTGAGCCTCATCGATTCTGTTTCCACATATGGACAAGGTGGATATCTCTATGCCGGATCCACAGCTTGGAACCAAGAAGAGTTTAAATTCAGCACCATCTCCACGCTCCCTTCAGAGCCGATTCCTTTTGAGCTCGTGATCGCTTCCAATGGCAACCAAACTTATCCCTATCACAAAGTGATCCCCTTCAATGTGGAGCTCTCTTTGGTGCAGCATGGCTGGCCTTTCAACACCGGCGGCGCAGCCTCTTCCTCTCCCGTATTGATCGACCTTGATGGTGACAACTACAAAGAGATCGTCTTTGGAGATCAAGAAGGTAACGTCCATGCTCTTAGCGCCAATGGCGTAACTGAAATCCCCGGATTCCCGCTGGCTCTGGGAGCAAATGTGCTCGGATCCATCGCCCAAGCCAAACTTGTCGATGACGGTAACTACGACTTTGCTGCCAGCTTGGCAAACAACAACATCGTAGCTTTCAATTCCACAGGTGAGATTCTCTTCAGCCAGCCCGCAGGCGGAACTCTTCGCGGCGGTCCGGTGGTCGCCAATCTCTTTAGTGATCAGAGCGCCAAAGTGATCGCAGTGGCTCAAAATGGTACTCTTGTTGTGCTCAATAGCGATGGCAGCGCTGTGCCAAACTTCCCTGCAGCCTTGGGCGGAGCATTCCTCTCATCTCCCGCAGTGGCAGATCTAAATGGCGATGGAAACCTCGAGATTATCGCGTGCAGCCTCACCGGTGCCCTCAATGCCATCAGCCCACTCACCGGCGAAAACATCAGCGGATTCCCGGTCCAACTCAACGGTGGCAGCCAAAACTCCATCACCATCGCCGATATCGATGGAGATTCATATCCTGAGATCCTCGTCGCCACCAGCACTACCGGTCTTTTCTACGGCATCAACCATGACGGCTCAGTAAACTTCCAGAAAACCATCGGTGGACAGATCAAGAGCAGCCCGGTCGTTGCAGACGTAAACAACGACGGCAGCCCCGAGATCATCCTCATCGCTGCCAATGGTGATGTCTACATCATGGATCACACAGCTGCAAATCTCCCGGGAACCCCAATCTCAGTGGAGACATCCGTGGAATCCAGCCCAGTAGTCGCAAGATTTGACAACGGCTCAAACTACGCCGGAATCATCTTTGGTGATACCAATGGCAAATTGCACTCCGTGCGCCTTGATGGCACGGAATCACCAAACTTCCCCATCACCCTCAACGGAAACATCAAAGTCTCCGCGGCTTTGGCTGACCTTGATGGCGACGGGGATCTGGATATCGTAGTGCCGGACAATGGCTCCTACTACGTGATCGACATCAAACGCGGTATCGACAGCATCGAATGGGCATGCTTCACCGGAACCTACAACCGCTCCGGAAACGTGGCTCAACCCACTCCGAACATTGACCTTGTCAATCCCATCAAAGATACCATGCTCTATGGCGCATATCCAAACCCATTCAATCCCCAGACTACTCTGAGCTTCAACCTCAAAGAAGCCGGAGATGTAAATCTGGAGATCTTCAACCAAAAAGGTCAAAAGGTGCGTAGCCTGGTGAATTCCAGCATGGATGCCGGCGAACACAGAGTCGTCTGGAACGGCACCGATGATAATGGTCGCGCTGTGAGCAGCGGATTGTATTTCTACCGTCTCAAATCCGGAAAATACAGTTCAACCCGCAAAATGATCATGATGAAATAACGTAATCAGCTTATCAAGATAAATCAAAGAGCTCCGCTTGCGGGGCTCTTTTTTTGCTCTGTAAGTGCCTATTTTGCAGGCTTCCTCATGCCTTCCTCACCGCTCGCTCACCGGTCGAGCGTGCAAGCGGTGAGAAAATAAGGACTTAGACGATTCGCGGCTGCGCCGAAAATCGGATTGAAAATTGAGAATTGAGGATGGAGAATTACGGGGTCGTTTGGGCGCTGCAGATCAATGAATATAGAACGCGGATTTAACTGACGGATTCTTATGATTTGGTTTTGGAGTGCTGAAGTTCCGAAGTGCTGGAGTGCTGGAGTGATGGAGTTTTGCGCAAGTTTCTGCCCTCACCACCAGCCTAGATTAGTCATTCCATATCTTCACCACCAGCCCCACATTAATCATTCCGGAACACGTAGCGAAGCGATTCGGGGTCCCCGCAAAATTGCGCAGCTGTTTTGTGGGGCTAAGAAGTGTATCCGGAATCCATAGAAATTACCCAGCAGCCCTAGACTAGTCATTCCGGAAAGTCGAACGGAGTGAGGCTTATCCGGAATCCATAGAAACTACCTAGCAGCCTCACATTAGTCATTCCGGGCTTGACCCGGAATCCATAAGCTGTCCACGAATTTGCACTAATTATCACGAATTGGTTGAGAGGGCTTAGAGGCTTGAGAACCATTCCCCTGCTTCCTGCCCGGATGGGCGGCTAGAAACCGCCCCTACACTAATATGCGGCTAAAATCCGCATCTACACAGCCATGTCTGCTCCTTGTTACGCGTCAAGATGTCGCGTCTACTATGGGCGGCTAAAAGCCGTCCCTACATTAGCTATACCATATCTTCACTACCAGCTCTAGATTAGTCATTGTGGGCATGACCGCTATGATGAAGATCTTAAACACAGCCATTGACAAAATCAGCCTCTTCAAAATGCTGGAACAAATAGCATTTAAAGGCAGTAATAAATGAGAAAATACATAGTATCGATCTTAGGACGCCCAAACGTGGGCAAATCGACCTTGTTTAACAGGCTGTGCCGCAAGCGTATGGCGATCGTCGATTTTGAAGCGGGCATCACTCGGGATCGCAAATATGAAGATGTCGAATGGAACGGTAAGGTCTTCAAGCTGGTGGATACCGGTGGCATCGTCTACGATAGCGATGATTCCATGGACAAGATGATCATGCATCAAGCGCTTTTGGCAATTGACGAAAGTGATCTGATCATCTTCATGGTCGACGCCCACACGGGGACTACCGACCTTGACAAAGCGATCGCCAAGATCCTTTTCCCTCATAGAGATAAGGTCATGCTCGTCGCAAACAAGGCAGATAGCGAGAAACACGAGTGGGAAGTCTATGATTTTCTCCAGCTTGGCTTTGGTGATGCCTTCCCTATCTCCGCGTCTCATGGGCGCAATACCGGGGACTTTTTGGATGAGCTGATAAACATGATGCCGGACACGATGGATATAAATTATGAAGAGCAAGACACCCTTGCCAAGCGCACCCGCATCGCCGTGGTCGGCAAACCCAATGTCGGCAAATCATCGATCGTCAATCTGCTCATCGGAGATGACAAACAGATAGTGACCGACATCCCCGGAACCACCCGGGATAGCATCGACACTCCGTTTCGCTTTCATGGCAAGGACTATGTCTTGGTCGATACAGCCGGATTGCGCCGCAAGAAAAAGGTAAACTACGGAGTGGAGTATTTCAGCACGATGCGCACCATTGAGGCTGTGGATCGCTCTGATATCGTTGTCTTGGTGCTTACTGCAGATGAGGAAATCTCGGTGCAGGATCTCAAGATTGCATCCTACGCCCAGCGCAAGATGAAAGAAATCATGATCGTCTATAATAAATGGGATTTGGTGGATAAAGACAGTTCAACGACCGGAAAATACATCAAAGAATTGCACTATCAGATGCCGTTTTTACGCTTTGCCCCAGTGATCTTCATCTCCGCCAAGACGCATCAACGCATCCACAAATTGATGGAGACCGTGGCGCTGATCGAGGAAGAAAGTCAAAAGCGTATCCCGACTTCCGAGCTCAATCGCTTCATGGAGACGGTCATCGCCCGCAGACCTCCCACTCACCCCACGGGAAGACACGTGAAGATCTTCTACATCACGCAGGCGGCAGTCAAACCTCCCGTCTTCATCTTTTTCTGCAATGCTCCGGCTCTCATCACAGAGAATTATCGCAAGTTTTTGAACAATCAGCTTCGCGAAATCTTCCATTTTTCGGGAGTATCGATCAAGCTGATCTTCAAGGGTCGCAGTAAAGAGGAGATTGAGGATGACAAACGCTAACCTTTGGATGCCCGTTTTAGCCTATCTTTTGGGCAGCATCCCGGTGGGCTGGATCGTCGCAAGAGTCTTTTTTAAGACGGACATCCGCAAGCAAGGAAGCGGCAATATTGGCGCTACAAATGCTCTGAGAAACTTTGGCACCACGGTGGGGATCATCGTCTTGCTATTGGATCTGCTCAAGGGCTTTTTGGCAGTGCGCATTGCCGGAGGAATCTTTGGCATGGAATCCGGCTTGGTAACTTTGTGTGGACTTTTGGCGATTTTGGGGCACGTCTTCCCCGTCTGGCTCAAGTTTCGTGGTGGCAAAGGTGTGGCGACAGCAGCGGGAGTCTTTCTCGCGCTGGCACCACTCTCTTTGGCAATCGCTTTGGGACTCTTTGTGATCATAGTCGCGCTCACTCGTTATGTATCCTTGGGCTCGATTCTGGCCGCACTCACCTTTGGTGTGGCGGTCTACCTATTTGAGTTTCAGCAATATGTCCAAAATTGGTCAAAGCTCCTATTGATCACCCTGGTGATCCTGATGATCATCTTCAAGCATCGCCGAAACATCGGGCGCTTGCTGAAGGGAAATGAAAACAGACTTACTTTTACGAAGAAAGGGAATAAATAATGTGTGGAATAATCGGTGTATTTGGTAGTCCCAATGCCTCAAGGCTGGCGTCTTTGGGACTTTTTGCCATCCAACATCGGGGGCAAGAGAGCTGTGGTATGGCGGTCTCAGACGGCAAAGTGATCCGCCTGCGCAAGAAGATGGGTCTGGTAAAAGAAGTTTTTAACGATGCAGAGCTTAGAGCGCTGCCCGGAGAGATAGCCATCGGGCACGTGCGCTATCCCACCAAAGGCTCAGCTACAGAATTTAACACGCAGCCTCATTTGGTGGAGACCCTGGCGGGTCCGACCTATGCTTTGGCATCCAATGGAGATCTAGTTAATTATCATGCGATGCGCCGTTTTTTGGAAGAGCGCAATGTGTATTTTAAAAGCGACAACGATGGAGAGCTCTTGGTCAAATACATCGCCTATCAGGTGATGCGCCAAGGGGAAGGCATCATCGAAGCGATCCGCCATCTCATGGAAGATATCAAGGGAGCATATTCCACGGTGCTTTGCACACGTGATGCGATGTATATGTTTCGGGATCCGCACAGCATCCGTCCGATGGTCTGGGGCAAGATGGAGGATGGCACCGTGGTGGTCTCTTCTGAAAGCTGCGCCCTGGATACGCTTGGCGCCATAGATCGGCAAGAGATCCCGTCTGCGGGCATCATCAAGGTAAGCAGCGAAGGCCTGAGAGTCATCGAAAACGATCCCGAATTATATCGCCGTGTACCCAATTCCAAGCACTGCATCTTTGAACACATATATTTTTCCCGGCCTGATAGCTACCACTTTGGCGAAGACGTCTTTAGAGTACGTGAGCGCCTCGGAGCAGCTTTGGCTGAGACTGATGAAAATCTTGATATTGACTATGTGGTGCCGGTGCCGGATTCTTCAAATTTCATTGGATTGGGCTATAGCAATCAGTCCAAGGTCCCTCTCTCACTAGGCTTGATCCGCAATCACTACATCGGCAGGACCTTCATCAAGCCCGAACAAACGATCCGTGATGAGAGTGTCCGCCAGAAGTTTAATCTCTTGCCAAACTTCTTTAAAGGCAAGAATATAGTTCTGATCGACGACAGCATCGTGCGGGGTACGACCATCCGTAAGATTGTGGATCTGATCAAGACCGCCGGGGTGAATCAAGTGCATCTGAGGATCGGTAGTCCACAGGTCAAATATAGCTGCTATTATGGCATTGATACTCCTTCCAAAGAAGAGCTGGTGGCAAATCAGCACAGCCTCGAAGAAATCCGTCGACGTACCCAGGTCGATAGCATCAAGTTTATGGACATTAATGATTTAAGAAGATGCGTGCAAAAGCCCGACGACTATTGCTATGCCTGCTTCAATGGAGACTACCCCCTGGGAGTAGCTGGAGAATAAAATGCAAGATCTCTTAGCGCTGATAGCCGGCAAAAAGGCTGTCGTCCTCGGCGACATGATGCTCGATAGCTACCAATGGGGCAAGGTGCAGCGCATCTCCCCGGAAGCACCGGTCCCCATAATCGAGATCAATCGGGAAGAATATCGCTTGGGCGGGGCTGCAAATGTGGCGCTAAACCTTTCTGCCCTCGGCGCAGAGGTCTTCCCCGTGGGAATCATCGGAGCCGGACCAAACGCTAAGATCATCGCTGATCTCTTTGCACAAAGCGGCTTGGATCCTGAAGGGTTGGTGAGGCTAAAAGACCGTAAGACGACCATCAAGACTCGCATTGGAGCCGCAAATCAGCAGATTGTGCGCATTGATATCGAGGATAGCTCATGGATCTCGGAGGACGCAGAAGACGAGATCTTGGGAAGGCTGGAACCGCGCATCAAGATCGCTGATCTGATGATCATCGAAGATTATAACAAGGGGCTTCTGACAGAAAGCCTCATCCGCAGAGCTTTGGAGCTTTGCCAAAAACATGGCGTCGATGTGGCAGTGGATCCCAAACAGAAGAATTTCTTTTGCTATACCGATGTGGACATCTTTAAACCAAACTATCTGGAACTCAAGACAAATCTGGGACGCAGCTTTGAGAGCGACGAGGATTTCTTTGCCGCCGCTCGCGACTTACAGAGCCGCATTCGCTGCAAATTCCTGGTGGTCACACGTGGTGCCAAAGGCATGTTTATCTTCTCCCAAGATCAACCCGTGAAGCATCTTCCCAGCTATGCCCGGGAAGTCTATGATGTGTCCGGAGCGGGAGACACTGTGATCAGTGCGCTTGGTCTTGCCTATTGCAGCGGTGCGGAGATTGATCTGGCAGCATCCTTTGCAAATCACGCCGCAGCAGTGGTCTGTGGCAAGCTCGGCACAGCATCTGCGAGTGCTGATGAGATCCTGGAGAGCTATCGTGCTCACAGATAAAATCATCCCCATCGATAAGGTCTCAGAGCTCATGAGTGTCCTGAATCATGAAGGGAATAAGATCGTCTTTACAAATGGCTGTTTTGACATTCTCCATGCCGGGCATGTGCGCTATCTGGATCAAGCAAAATCCTTGGGAGACATTCTGATCTTGGGGCTAAACAGCGACAACTCCGTCAAGCGCCTCAAGGGTGAAGAGCGTCCCATCAATCATCAGGATGATCGGGCAATCGTGCTTGCGGGCTTGGCAGCGGTCGACTTCATCGTTATCTTTGAGGAAGATACTCCCTTTGATCTCATTAAGCTCGTCAAGCCCGATGTTTTGGTCAAGGGTGGAGACTGGAAGGCGCAGGATATCGTGGGCTCAGATATCGTCTTGGCAAAAGGCGGAGAGGTGCGCTCTTTGGCATTTTCAAAAGGGCTTTCCACCACAAATACACTTGCCAGATTAAGGAAGATCGATGCATAAAGAAGAGATTCATGACAAAGGCCACGTTTTAGCTTTTGAGAATGGCATTGCCACTATCGAAATGCAACGCAGCGGCGGATGCAAGGGCTGTGCCATGAGAGGATTCTGCTTTTCAAAGAGCACGCCTGCCGTGTTTCATCTGCCCACAGAGCTTGATCTTAAGCCCAATGATGAGGTGGAGATGATGATCTCACCCGAAGGAAGGGTCGCCGCGAGTCTCTTGATCTTTGGATTTCCGGTGCTCAGCCTGATCATCGGTTTTGTCTTGGCAAGCATCTTTATGGGCGAACTCGCCAGCATTATCTTTGCTTTTGCCCTCATGGCGCTTAGTTTTTTAGTAGTTCGCTTCTGTGATAAGAAATGGGGTAACAAGGTGAGAATCGAGATTGTGAGGAAATTGTGAAGATAAAACTAAATGAGATGGTATTTTATGGCTTCCACGGGGTTCATGACGAAGAGCGCCGTTTGGGACAACGCTTTGTGGTCTCAGCCACCTTGTATACTGATTATGACAAAGATTTTAGCATCCGCGAGCTTGACGACACGGTGGACTATACCAAAGTCTACGACGATATCCGCGAGATCATGGAAAGTATGCAGTTTCAGCTACTTGAGAGCTGTGCCAATACCATCGCCGACAAGCTGATCCGAGATTTTCCTTTGATCCAGAAGCTTGAGATCTGCATCCAAAAGCCTTCCGTGCCCATCCCGGGTAGCCTAAAAAGCGTGGAAGTGGAGATATGTCGGACACGCAATTGACCTACCATCTCCTGCTTGGGGCAAACATGGAGGAGCCCGAGCTTATAATCAAAAGAGCGGTCTCCATGATAAGTGAATTGCCGGATTGTCAGATGATCAAGCTCTCATCTCTTCAAAGAACCAAGCCTTATGGCAAGACCGATCAAGAAGATTTTTATAATCAAGTGATTCAGATTCGATCTCCCATTGAGCCTTCTGATATGATGCAAGCCCTTCTGGATATCGAATCCCGCTTGGGCAGAGTGCGCAAAGAAAGATGGGGAGCCAGGATCATCGATATCGACATCCTGCTGATCGAGGATAAAGTAATTGACACTAGTGTTTTGAAGGTGCCGCATTATGACCTGCACAATAGGGCTTTTGCACTTGAGCTGATCTGTGAGATCGCTCCCGATGCGGTGCATCCCATCTACCAAAAAACAATGCATGAGCTTCTTATGCAAGCTCAGATTCACGGAGGAAAACAATGAGATCCCTTGCGGCGATAATTCTTGCTGCCGGCAAAGGCACGCGGATGAAATCTGAGCGTGCCAAAGTCACATTCCCAATATCCGACAAAGCCATGGTCCAAAGAGTGGTGGATACCGCTCTGGATCTGGATTGCACCAAGATCTCGGTGATCGTAGGCTGGAAAAAGGATACCGTCATAGCAGCCTTGGAAGAAAATGAGAGGCTGGACTTTATCGAGCAAACCGAGCAGCTCGGAACCGGACATGCCGTGCAAATGGCAGCTCCATCCTATCAGGGATTTGATGGGGACATTCTCATCCTCTGTGGAGACGTGCCGCTGCTCTCTGATGAGACGGTGCGCATGCTGCATGAGCATCATCTGAGAACAAATGCCGCAGTCACCGTGCTGACGGCTGTCCTCGAAGATGCAGGGAAGTATGGCCGCATGTTGCGCGATGATGCCGGGAAGATCCGCGGGATCGTCGAGTATAAAGACGCTACCGATGAGGAGCGCAAGATCCAAGAATTCAATACCGGGATCTACTGCTTCAAAGCGCCTGCTCTTCTTTCCGCACTTGAGAAGATCAGCAACCAAAACGAGCAAAACGAGTATTATCTGACCGACGCTTTGAGCATCCTCTATGGGCAAAAAGAAAGCGTGGAAAGCGTGATCTTGGAAGATCTCATGGAAGTTTCCGGAGTAAATTCTCAACAGCAGTTGGCTGAATTGGAGCAGATATATCTGGACAAGATCCGCAATAAATGGCTCAATAGCGGCGTGATGATGCACAATCCCACCACCATCCATATCGGAGATGACGTGGTCATAATGCCAGATGTAGAGATCGGGCAAGGCTGTGTGATCAAAGGGCACAGCACCATCGAAAGCGGGGTGGTACTTGGGCCAAATTGCTACATAGCGAATTCGGTCATCTCAAACGACTGCATCCTTCAGGGACACAATATCGTCATCGATAGCTTCATCAAAGAGCATGAAGTTTTGGACTTTGGCTTCCGTGTCTTGGAAGAAGAAGATTATGAATAAAGAGAACTACCTCTATTCCCCATGGCGGATAGACTACGTCCTCGGCGAAAAGCCGGGAGATTGCGTGATGTGCAGAGCTGCCGATGAAGATCATGATCAGGATAACTTGATCATCCATCGTGGCAAGCGTTGCTATATCATGCTCAATCGCTATCCCTATAATAATGCTCATCTGATGATCGTGCCATTTGCGCACCTGAATAGTATCAGCGATCTGGACAAGGAAACCTGGCGTGAGCTTTGCGCCCTGATCCCGATCTGTGAGCGTGCCTATCACGAGAGCTACCATGTGGATGGTATCAATGTGGGCATCAATCTCGGATCTGCCGCTGGAGCGGGAATAGCGGAGCATCTTCATGTCCACATGGTGCCCAGATGGCAGGGGGATTCAAACTTTATGAGCGTAGTGGCAGGCGTCAGGGTGATCCCGGAAGCCTTCGAGGAAAGTTGCAGTAAGCTTAAATCTGCTATTGAGCAGCAGATAAAACAGGATGCGTGAAGAGTTGGATTTGACAAACAAGCCCCCTTCAAAAAAGTGGTTCTCAAAGGCTGTGTTGCTTTGGCTTGCTTTTGGCTTAGTCATCGTACTGATCCTCTGGGCAGTGCTCAGTGGTCGCTTTGCAGGCAGAAGTGAAGAGTTCTCCTATGCGGAAGATCAGCTACCCGCCATCAAGGTGGTGGTCTTAAACGGCTGTGGCATCTCGCAATTGGCATCCGAATTTGCAACACATCTTTCACGCAAGAACATCGATGTAGTAAGCGTGGGGAATACTCCCCGCCCGGTTTACGACAAGTCCATCATCGTAATCCGCAAAGGGGACAAACAGGATCTTGCCCGCCTGCAAAGAATGACGGGGATCCAGCGTTGGACAAGCGCTATGAATGAGTTTCACAGTGCTGATTTTGATATCATTGTCGGGCGCGACTTTGAACAATTTATGAATTAAAGTGGAGGAGATATTGCAGGACAATATCAAGCTTAAAGCCATCTTGGAATGGCTCACCGAGAAGAAAGCCGAAGACATCCGTGTCTATGAAGTGGAAGGCAAGACTGATTACACAGACGTAATCGTAGTATGTGAAGGCCAAGCCGATCTGCATAACAAAGCCATCGCGGATCACCTGATCGACATGGCAAAAGCCAACAAGTTTCGCGTTCTCAGCAAAGAAGGTGTGGATTCCGCTCAGTGGATCTTGATCGATATCGGAGATATCGTCGTGCACATCTTCCTGCCCCAAACCCGTGATTTTTACAAGATTGATGAACTTTTTGAACAGGTAAAAAACCGTGATCCGCAAGAGGGGACTCAATGATCAAAGAGATTATTCACGCTCAATTGATTGAGTGTTTAGAAGCTTTGGGCATCTCTCACGAAAAGGAGTTTTCGGTCGAGATTCCAAACAACACCGAGCATGGGGACTACTCCAGCAACTGCGCCATGATCCTTGCCAAGGAAAACAAGACTTCACCCAAGGTCTTGGCAGACAAGATCAAAGGCGCGCTCAAAAAGAACAAAGACTTCAAAAAGATCGAGATAGCAGGGCCGGGATTCATCAATTTCGTGCTCTCCCCTTCCTTTTTCCAGCGGATCTTTTGGGAGATCCGCCAAGCGGAAGACAGCTATGCGGATTCAGAATTTGGCGCAAATGAGAAAGTCCTTCTGGAATTTGTCTCAGCCAATCCCACGGGACCGCTAAACATCGTAAGTGCTCGTGCCGCTGCCTTTGGTGACACCCTCTATAGAGTCATGAAGAAGGTCGGCTTTGCCCCCGCTCGGGAGTTTTATATCAACGACGCCGGCAACCAAGTGGACATCCTCGCGGAGTCCTTGGAGCTGAGATTGCGCGAGCTTCATGGCGACAACATCGGCGAATTCCCCTATGAAGCATATCATGGTGAGTATGTAAAACATCTTGCGCAGAAGCTGAATTCCACCGAAGGTGTGCGCGTCTTTATGATGACCGAGAAGGATCGCATCGACCACCTTAAGGAATTTGCCCTTTCTGAGCTCTTGGAGATGCAACGCAATTCCCTAGAGCGCTTTGACGTAGTCTTTGATGGCTGGGTCTCAGAAAAGACACTTCGCGCTGAAGGAGTGGTCGAAGAAGTGCTCTCCTATCTCACTGAAGCGGATTGTACCTTCGAAAAAGATGACGCCATCTGGTTTGCCTCATCCAAATATGGAGACGACAAAGACCGTGTTTTGATGAAGTCAGACGGCTCCATCACCTATTTTGTGCCCGATCTTGCCTATCATCTGACCAAGTTGCAGAGAGGATTCACCACCCTCATCGACATCTTTGGCCCTGATCATCACGGCTATGTTCCGCGCATCAGAGCTGCCTTCCAAGCCTTGGGCTATGATGAAAAGATGCTTGAAATCATTTTCCTGCAGCAGGTCAACCTCTTCGAAAGCGGCGAGCGGGTCAAGATGAGCAAACGCGCCGGAAAGATCGTCACTATGGATGATCTGATCGATGAAGTCGGCAAAGATGCCGCCAGATATTTCTTCATCGCCAGAAAAGCAAGCGCTCATCTGAATTTTGATCTGGAACTTGCACTGAAGCAAAACAATGAAAACCCAGTCTACTACTGCCAATACGCCCACGCCCGGATCGCCAGCATCATTAAAAAAGCAAAGAAAGAAAAGATCTGGCCAAAGAGCTTTAAGAAAGAACTCCTGGCGAAGCTAAACAAAGCCGAGGAACTAACCATCATCCAAAAGCTCGCTGATCTCCCGGAGCTGCTCAGATTGATCTCAATCCATCGTGAGCCCCATCGCCTAACGACTTATATGGAAGAGCTTTCTGCCATGATCCATAAATACTATGCACGCTATCAGATCGTGAATCCCAAGAGCAAAGAGCTTTCTCAAGCCAGACTCATGCTTTTAGAGACGGCCAAGGGCGTGATGGCCATCGTGTTTGAGCTCATGGGAATATCCGCTCCGGAAAAGATGTAAGATCATGTGCCGCTTGATGCGTGAGATGACAGAAAGTGATTTGAGCCTGGTGATCGAGATCGAGAACCGGGCTTTCACTCATCCTTGGCCAAAGCAGGCTTTTGAGGAGATTCTCTCCCATTATGCTCGGGTTTTACTGCTCGACGGAAAGGTGATCGGATACATCCTTTACCACGTGATCTTGGACGAAGCAATCGTCCTCAACTTTGCGATTGATCCTGATCTCCATGGTGCCGGACACGGTGACTTTCTTTTCTCTGAAAGCCTCAAAGAGCTCCGGTCTTTTGGCAGTAGGGTCTTCTATCTGGACGTGCGGGAGTCCAATGCCCCCGCCATTGGTCTATATGAAAAGTACGGTTTCAGCAAGATGGGCATCCGCAAAGAGTACTACTCGGATCCCACGGAAAATGCCATCGTCATGGCGCTGATCCAATGAGGAAAACAAGGAACCGGACATGATACATGAATATGATTATCTGGTGATTGGCAGCGGCATCGCGGGCTTGATCTTTGCCCTTCAAGTCTCTGCCCACGGCAAGGTCGCGATCGTCACCAAAAGCGGCCTCTATGACTGCAATACGGACTACGCGCAAGGCGGAATAGCCGCCGTCTTGGATGTTGCAGATTCTTTTGAAGAACACATCGAGGATACCTTCTGCGCCGGAGCAGATCTTGGCAAGAAAGCAGTGATCCGCCGGATCATCGAGCAAGGACCCCAATTGATCCAATACCTGATCGATCTCGGCACGGATTTCACCAGACGTGACGATAGCTACGACCGCCGCTTGGAAAATCTCTCCCTCACTCTCGAAGGAGGACACACCCATCGCAGAGTAGCCTACGCCGCGGACAGCACCGGACATCAGATCATGCAAGCCCTCATCGCCCGAGTCCACGAAAATCCCGCCATCGACATCTTTGAATACCACATCGCCATAGATCTGATCACCCAACATCATGTCACAAACGACGATGGCTTCATCCCCGGCATCTCTTGCTGGGGCGCATATGTGATGGACGCCGCCACAAACAAGGTGGATGTCTTCAAGGCTCACAAGACCATGCTCGCCACCGGCGGTGCAGCTCAGATCTACGCGCACAATACTAATCCTGATATTGCCACCGGAGATGGCATGGCGATGGCGCGCCTTGCCGGAGGAAGATTGGCAAATATGGAGTTTGTCCAGTTTCACCCCACCGCCTTTTGGAGCCCGGAAGGAGACACCTTCCTGATCTCCGAAGCGGTACGCGGAGAAGGCGCTATCCTTCGCCTCCTTGATGGCAGCAGCTTCATGGAAGGCTATCACCCCAAAGGCAATCTCGCCCCACGTGATGTGGTCTCTCGCGCCATCGACAGCGAACTCAAGCGGCGTGGCGAGAAGTTTTGCTGGCTAGACGCCACCGGCATCCCCGCCGAGCAGCTACGCAAGCACTTTCCCTATATCGACAGTCGCCTCAGAGAACGCGGCATAGACTTCAGCAAGGAGCCCATCCCCGTAGCCCCGGCTGCTCACTATTTTTGCGGAGGCGTGATCTCCACCATCGATGGCAGAACCGATATTCGCAATCTCTTCGCCGCTGGAGAAGTGGCTTGCACAGGGCTTCACGGCGCAAACCGCCTGGCATCAAACTCCCTTTTGGAAGCCCTCGTCGTGGCATACAACGCGGCAAATCACCCCTCCATCAAAGACAAAGCTAGTTTCCCAAATATCCCGCCCTGGCGGCTCATGGGAGATTTCAATGAAAATGAGTGGGTGGTCATCAGCCACAATCGCGAGATCATCGGCACGATCATGCACGGCTATTGCGGCATCCGCAGATCCCGCCGCTTGCTCAAGTACGCTCTTTCAAGATTGGAGAACATCTACAACGAGATCAATAACTTCTACCAACACAATGCAGTCCGCAAGGAAGTGGTGGAGACCAGAAACATGGCAGTGATCGCCATCGCCGTGATCCGCAGCGCTCTCACCCGCAAAGAAAGCCGTGGAGCCCACTTCCTGATCGACAATCCCGGTCGTGATGATCTGCATTTCATCCACGATACCATCATCTAAGGAGACAAGATGCGCGGCAAATTTATCACTTTTGAAGGAATCGAAGGCAGCGGCAAGAGCACTCAGATCAAGCTCTTGGCCAGCTATCTGGAAGAGCAGGGCATCGCTCATATCTTGACCCGCGAGCCCGGCGGCACGCCGATCGCCGAAACCATCCGCCGAATCCTGCTGGATCCCGCTTGCAAAGAGATGCTTCCGGAGACCGAGCTCCTCCTATATTGCGCCTCTCGAGCCCAACACACGGGCGAGCTGATCATCCCTGCTCTGGAAGCCGGCAAGATGGTGATCTCAGATCGCTATTTTGACAGCAGCTATGCCTACCAAGGCGCTGCCCGCAAGCTGGATCTCTCGATCATTGATACTCTTACCGATTTCGCCACATATCACACCAATCCCGATCTCACCATCCTCCTAGACCTCCCCGTCGAGGAAGGAATGAAGCGCATCAAATCCCGAGATCTCGACCGCTTGGAACAAGAAGAGCTCAGCTTTCACTACAAAGTGCGAGAACAGTTTTTATTTATTGCCAAAAAAGCCGCCTCCAGATATCTTGTAATGGATGCAAGCCAGCCTCCGGATCGCATCCACACTGAGATTGTCCGGGCGCTAAATTTTTTATAGGAGAACACGCATGAAGCCAAAACAACGCACTGCACTCATCACCATCATGGGAGTTTGGCTACTATCAGCCTTTCTGCTCATGATCGCCACAAACGCCTTTGCGCAGTCGCGTCCTGCACCGGGGAACATCTACAGTCAGATCCAGCTTTTTAGCGAAGTTTTGCAGAAACTCAAGCAAAACTACGTCACCGATCTCTCCGATGAAGAGCTGATCGAAGCAGCCATAAACGGCATGCTGGGCTCCACAGATCCGCATACTACATATTTTACTCAAGAGCAATTCCGAGATTTCACCACCAGCACTCGAGGATCTTTTGGCGGCCTCGGCATCCAGATAGATAAGATCGGCGAATTCATCACCGTGGTCTCCCCCATCGAAGGCACACCCGCCTATCGCATGGGCATCACGGCAGGAGATCGCATCATCAAGGTCGACGACGAAAGCATAGTAGGCGTCACCACGGACGAATCCATCAAGAAGATGAGAGGTCCCGTGGGCAGCACCGTGGTCATCACGATCTCCCGTCCTGGCATCGCCGAACCCATAGATTTTACCATCGTGCGTGAAAACATCAAGATCAAAAGCGTGCCCTATAGCTTCAAAATGGACAACGGCGTAGGCTATATCCGCATCAGCCAGTTTAACGAAAACACCACCACCGAGCTTAGAACAGCCCTAGCTGATCTGGAAGAAGAAGGCATCCGCGGACTCATCATCGATCTGCGCTTCAACCCCGGCGGCTTGCTCGATCAAGCAGTGGACACGGTCAATGAATTCATCGGCCACAACAAACTCGTGGTCGAGACCAAAGGCCGCACTCGCCAAGAAGCGCTCTATACACGCTATACCACCAAAGAGCGAGATTATCCCATCATCGCCTTGGTTAACGAAGCCTCAGCTTCTGCCTCAGAAATCTTCGCGGGAAGCCTCCAAGACTGGGATAAGGGACTTGTCGTGGGCAAAAACACCTTTGGCAAAGGCAGCGTGCAACAGCTCATCCCGCTCTCAAACGGCAATGGCATCAAAATCACCACCTCATACTACTACATCAAAAGCGGACGCTGCATCCACAAAATGAGCAATGATCGCCTGCTTTTGGGCGAGAATCTCAGCCAAGAAGATCTGCAAAAAGAAGACGATGACAATCACAACCACGTCTACTACACCTCCCGCGGACGCGAAGTCTATGGCGGCGGCGGCATCACTCCGGATATTGAGATTGACAACGACCTTCTCACCCGCTTTGGCATCGAGCTGCGCCGCAAAAACGTCTTCTTCAACTACGCCGTGGACTATCTGGTAGATCACGATCGCCAGATCTCACTGGATCCCAATATCACTCCGGAGATCTTTAGCGATTTCCTCAGATATACGGAATCACTCGATATCAGCTATTCCCAGGCCGATCTCGATAGCACCCGCAGCTTTATTGAAAACAGCATCAAAAGCGAACTCGTGCGTAAAGTGCACGGAGATCTGCAGGCATACAAAATCACCCTTTCAGGGGATAATCAACTGCAAAAAGCCGTCTCGCTCTTCGATCGCTTCCGCGATCTGGACGAGATGTTTATCTATGCAGAAGATTATAATAAACAAAGGTAGGGTCATATGTACGATTTCGAACAAATCAAAGACATGCTCATCTTCGTCGCGGATGATGACGAGATCAATCTCCGCCTCATCAAGACGGTGCTCAACCAAGCCGGATATCAAAACATCAAGCTCTTCCTAGATGGCAAATCCATGATGGACGAGCTCACCCACAATCGCCCCGATCTCCTGCTTTTGGACATCATGATGCCGGGCTTTAGCGGATATGACGTCCTAGTCTGGATCAAACAAGATCCTGTCCTCGAAGATATCCCGATCATCATGATCACCGCTGCCGCACTGGATGAAAACATGGAGCCGCTCGCTCGCAGCTTTGATCTCGGCGCCATGGACTATATCAGCAAACCATTCTCCAATCTGGAATTGGTGCAGCGCGTCAAAAGCGCATTGCGCATGGAGAAACAGCGGCAAGATCTCGAAAAAGCCGCCAAACAAATCCGCTCTCTGGAGACCCTTTTGCCTATTTGCTCATATTGCAAGAAGATCAGAGCAGACAAAAACTACTGGCAGGAAGTGGAAGGGTATATCTCAGAACACAC
>Ga0334895_1000753_pt1 | contig 39424 bp, 32 predicted proteins | sample GraSluR3_MG_7_FD_207229 | JGI IMG/M metagenome (GOLD analysis project Ga0334895, IMG submission 207229) | Sludge microbial communities from methane-producing bioreactor in Wageningen University, Netherlands - Granular Sludge_31_05-R3 | ecosystem: Engineered > Bioreactor > Anaerobic >... | reverse complement strand
TCTGGAAATACATTGGCATGAGAAGTGTGGACACGAATGGTCTGCTTCCCGATTCTTACATGGTATTCAATACAGAATGTCATATATAACCGTTTTTCGATCTTTGCCGGGTACCCGTCCTGTTCATCCATGGATATTTCAATTTCATTCGGACGTGATGCCAACAACCCGTCTCCATCGGCTACCCCTTCAGGCAGTGCAAATGGAATTGGTTGAGTAGCGCCTCCCTTGGGAAAGACATTGCCTTTTGCTGCCTCAACTTTCAGGAAATTTGAAAGCCCGAGAAATCCATAGACGAATTTACTGTTGGGCTTCTGGTACAGTTCATTTGGCTCACCGACTTGTATGATCTTTCCCAAGTCCATGACAAGCATTCTATCTGATAAAGCCATGGCTTCCGATTGATCGTGAGTCACAAATATAATTGTGAAATTGAATTTTTTTTGGAGTTCTTTTATTTCGAACCGCATTGATTCCCGCAGCTTTGGATCAAGATTTGACAAAGGTTCGTCCAACAGCATCACCCGTGGGTTAGTTACAATGGCACGCGCCAGTGCGATACGTTGCTGCTGTCCGCCAGAGAGGTCGGACGGATAGACTTTTTCAAGACCGAGTAAATCGGTATGAGTAAGTGCAACTTTCACCCGCTCCTGAATTTCTTGACGGGGAAGTTTTTGCACACGAAGCGGAAAGGCTACATTCTCAAAAACATTCAGATGCGGCCACACCGCAAATGACTGGAACACCATACCCAATCCACGGTTCTCAGGCGGTACATAGAGATTTTTCGCCTTAATAGAGACAGGTTTATCTCCCAGCCATATCTCTCCTTCTGAAAGATCCTCGAATCCTGCAATCATGCGCAACGTAGTGGTCTTTCCACATCCTGAAGGGCCAAGGAATGAAAAACATTCCCCTTCATGTATTGTCAAATTGAAATGATTCACCGCGACTACCCGATGACCACCGCGAGTAACAAATTCCTTGGTAACATTTTTCAGTGCTATCTGGCTCATCTATAACCCCTTTCTGTCTTTGGTGATGAAACGCAGGGCAATATTACCCGCTACAATAATTGCAATTGCCACAGTAGCCAACGCAGAGGCCTGTACCGTATTCCCCTCGGAATTGATCGAATAAATAGCTACACCTAGGGTGCGTGTAAAAGGACCGTACAGTAATACGGAAGTAGTCAATTCACGCATAGCAGGAAGAAAAATAAGGAAGAATCCGGCAATCATACCCGGTCGGATCAAGGGTAATGTGATATCACGAAGGGATTCCAAGTGCGTCGCGCCACAGGAACGAGCAGCCTCCTCAAGTGAGTAGTGAACCTGTTCAAGAGATGCAGAAGCCGATTTCATGGCGAATGACACATAACGGGCAATGTAGGCAATGAGTATGATCCAGATGGTATTATAGAGGTTGACGGCGAATGCACCACTCCAAACCAGAATGACTCCGATTGCCAGCACAATACCGGGAATTGAATAGGGAAGTAGAGAGAGTATCTCAAGAAATCCTTTGCCCCGCGGACGGACTTTGATTACCACGTATGCAATCATCACACCAAGGAACATGGTGATAATTCCTGACGATATGGAGAGGAAAAGACTATTGGTGATGGAATCCTGGACCATTTTTGATTGACCAAGAATATATTGATAGTTTCGTAAAGTAAGATTTTCCAGCTTTAACGGTAAACCGTAGGCTTTCAGGAACCCGACAATAAAGATCATGAACAACGGAATTACGACGATCACAAACAGTGAAATGAAACTGATGGCGAGCATTGGGATTTTTGCCCCACGTAATTTGATCAGCATCGGCCGCATACTCTTTCCCTTGATGATATCGTAGTGCCCGGTTTTCAGCACTTTGCGTTGTACCCACAAAGCTGCAACGACCACCAATACAAGCAGAATTGATAGAGAAGCACCTTCGCGTATTCCCTGAAAACTTCCCGCTGATCGATTTATCAACTGGTATATTTTTGTTGGCAAAGTAAATATATTATTTGAAAATCCCAGAATGGCAGGTACACCGAAGTGGGAAAGCGAAGAGATCAGAATCAACATGGCTCCTGCTGCAATTGCAGGAAGTACCAGAGGCAACGTGATTTTCCGTACGACATACCACTGCCCTGCCCCGGCAATTCTTGCGGACTCCTCAAGTGTGGGATCCATCCGTTCCAGGGCACTGACCACCTGTAAAAAGACAAAGGGAAAGTAATAACAGGTTTCAACAAACACAATGCCGCCGATGGTATTTATATTGAGTAGCGGAGAAGTACCTCCGGTAATTTGCATGAATAGCTTATTAACATACCCTGATCGAGGAGAGAGCATGAGACTCCAGGCCATGGCGCCGAAGAACGGGGGAAACATGTAGGGTATGGCAAACAATCCTTTCATCACACCTTTTAACGGGATATCACTGCGACCAATCAGCCAGGCATAGAACAACCCGAGAACAGTCCCGAAAAGGGTGACCATGAAGGCAATCCTGATGGTATTGAAAATGGCTGATAGATTCTCAGGGGCTAAAACAACTTGCGTGAACAGACGCCAGTCCAGTTGTGTTCCCTTGAAAAAGGTGCGGATAACGATCATCAACATAGGGAACAGGACCGTGATGATGAGAATCACCAGCGAAAGAATAAAGAGACTTTGGTCTAATCCAAACCTTCGCCTACCCATGCTGGGACGTCTGGAAAACATATGGGTTAAAAAATATTTCATGACTTCACTCCATCCTGCTTGCTGTTATCAGTCGAACCGAGGATCATTCGTCTCAGCCTCATACATTGCGGGACTGAGAAACTCCACGGAACGAATTGAACCTTCTTCAGGGACTCCTCTACGGAACGCATCCAGAGAATCTTCCTGAACACGAATTTCATGTCCGCCAACATCGACGATATAATCAAATTGATTGCCAAGATACGTCACTCTGCGTACCAATCCCTGGATAGTTTTGTCGTTTTGGACAGGTGATAATCTGATATCCATCGGACGGGACGCAAGCAGCAATTTGGATCCGAATGTATCGGGTACCGTAGCATCCAGGTTATTGATGACCTGCGGAGCACTCTTTGAAACCAACGTGTAGGTATTCCCCTGCTTCACGAGGGGAAGGAAATTTGACACCCCAAGAAACGTGTACACCTCACGATTCTTCGGATGTGTCCAGATCTCTTCGGGTGTACCAACCTGCTGAATATTTCCCTGTCGATCCATGATGACCATCCGATCAGATATGGTCATGGCAGTTTCTTGATCATGGGTGATATAAATGACGGTCACCCCGATGCTCTTCTGCAGATTGCGAATCTCATAGGCCATCTCTTCCCGGAGTGTCGCATCTAAATTGGTGATGGGCTCATCAAGTACTATTAATTCAGATGATGAGACTAACGCACGGGCAAGCGCTACTCGCTGCTGTTGCCCACCTGAGAGCTGTGAAGGCAAGCGGTCAGCGAAGTCGCTCATCTTCACCTGAGCCAAAGCAGCAAAGGCACGTTCTTTAGCTTCGACCTTGTTTACTTTTCTTTTCTTCAGCGGATAAATAATATTTTCAATAACGGTAAGGTGCGGCCACACAGCATAATCCTGAAATACCACACCGATTCTCCGATTCTCCGGTGGTATCATAATCCGTTTTTCCGGTGATGATACCACTGTACCATGAATGGAAATTTCACCCTGCGTGATCTTGATAAATCCGCACAGTCCCCGCATGAGAGAGGTCTTCCCACAGCTGGATGGGCCGACTATGGCAAGGTTCTCCCCTTGCTCGACATCAAGGGATAATCCCTCTATCACAATATTCTTCCCATACTGGATGGTGATATCCTTCATTGAAACTATCGCCATGGGTATGTACCTCCCTGCTGTTTCTTATGAGCGGCCTCAGCACGGGGCAAAGGCCGTGTATGGTATGCTACTTAAAGATCGAATCAAAACGCTCAAGCATGCTTAACTTGTCACGAACGAGAACGTTAGGATCTACAGGGAGCATCTTCTTGTCTGCCACATTGATATCGATGGCATTCTCGAGCTTCATGTTGGGATTGATCGGCATCGTATACTCTTCAACCAGTACTGACTGTCCTTCTTCACTGATGATGTAGTCATACAGTAATTTTGCAGCCTCTTCGTTCTTGGTATTCTTGATGATCGCTATAGGACTTTCAATGATGGGAATATCCTCTTCAGGATAAGCAAACCCAACCGTGGCACCCTGCGCCATGACCGTTCGGGCAATATAATCCACTCCGATGGAAACCTTATATTCGCCGGCCGCAGCTTTGTTGACGACTCCACTGGACCCATTCTCCAACTTAATACCGTTCGCTTTCAGCTTCTCAAAATAATCCCATCCATACTTGGGGCTCTGCACCAGACCGGCTACAGTAAATAGCGTAGTTCCGCTGGTAGTGGGATCAGTCATGGCAATGTAGTCTTTGAACTCCGGTTTTAAGAGATCTTCCCACCTCTTCGGGATGGAGCTCTCCTTTACCAGATTGGTGTTATACACAAAGCCAAGCATAATCAGCCGTGCAGACATATACAGACGATCAGGATCTTTGAATTTATCGGGGATAGCAGCCGCTGCAGGGGAATCATATGGCATGAGCAATCCCTGTTCCTTGAAATCAATATAATTTGTCGGATCTCCCACCCAGATGATATCAGCTGAAATTCCCCCAGCCTGCTGTTCCGTTGCAAGCTTGGTCATTACATTCCCCGTACCGGCTGTGTAGTAATCCATGGTGACATTCGGGTACTTCTTCATGAATCCTTCTTTGATGGCAGCAAGCTGAGAATCCTTCAATGAAGAGTACAACATCACATTCATATTACTCTCTCCAGAGGCCTCTCCTTCAGGACTTCCCCCCGCGAAAACCATCCCCCCAGCCACTGCCAGGATCAGCAGGACTGCTATCAGACCTTTCATTTTCTTTTGCATAGGAACCTCCTTCCTGTTACGCATAATCAGTATAGGAACGAGTAGTCAACTCCGAAACTGCAATTTTTCGCTTTTATCAGGATTGCCGGTTTTTATAGTCCGCGCTGTTTCCGGTACTCATTAGGGGTTAAACCGTATTGTTTACGAAATACGGTATAGAAATAATTTTCATTGGAAAATCCCACAGCGAGTGCAATATCTTTTACTGGTACATCGGGTTGAGCAAGCAGCACAGTAGCTTTGTGCATACGAATATGATGACAGTAGTCATTAACTGAAACCCCTTCGCACTCTTTGAATACTTTGGAAATGTAGGACACTGAACGATTCATCCTATCTGCAATAAATTGCAGACAGACATTATGATTTGCATATTCGGATTCGATGATCTGTTTGATCTCAGCGGTTATCTTTCTGGTTTTTTCTGATCTGCACCGTTGCAGCTCTTCTTCGAATCGAGTGAACCACCTGAGGAAAAATTCATGCAATTCCTCCGCACTGCTCATCATTTCCAGAAATTGTTCAAACCTGCCGATGGTAAACTCCCGATAGTTGGTAAAGTTCCCAATGTCCTGCATTTCACGTACCAGCAGCTGGAGAGAAATAAATAGTCGTTTCATGGAAAACCGAAAATGCGAGAAGGCATGAAGTGAAACAGCCTCAAAGAATTGCTCATAATAATCATAGGCTTCCAGGGCTCTTCCCTGCCTGACTGACTGCAACAGGTTCCGCTCCAACTCAGATGGGTACGAACCTGCATGAACCGACCGTTTGAGGTTGCGGGCATGCATCTCACTCCCCATCGGATAGAGAAAAGAAAAACGCAACTCCTCCAACAGCAACGCTGTGTGGGAGGCAAGCTGAAGTGGATACTCTACAAAGGTATCGATAACAATCAGTTGCACGGGTACTGCCTTTGCCTGCTGTAGCATCTCCTGCACCTGCATTTCATCGCACATTTGGGCTACCACTATCTGCCGATGATAATCAAATGGTACCAGCATGTAGGGACAATTAATATTTTCAAACGAGCATAGGATCTGCTCCTCGGATGGAAATCGTAAGGCAATCAGCTGCATAGGCTCCTGTGGAGAAAACGGTAAACTATACTCGCTGAACTGCTGTTCAAGCAGCGTTGGATCGGTGAGCTTCCCCATCAGTATTTCTTTGAGCACATCGATCTGAAGCTGTTTTCGATACTCTTCCGTAGTCTCCTCATACGTTTCCGCTTGCGTCACCATGCGATCAATACGAGAAGAAAGATATCGCAATTCACCTTCCTCATGAAATGAGTTCTGATGATCTATATCGACCTGATTTACTATCTGATGAATCGGCCGGTAGAGCCTCCGCGAAATAAACACTGCAATACCCAGAGCAATAACAGCACAGGCTAATACCAAAAGCAAAGTCGACACACGCATACTCATGATGCCACTCATAATAGCTGCATACGGATAGATGCGCATAAGATAGAGCGGTTCATCAGAACTTTTCGAATAGAAGACTAGGAACTTCTCCTGTGATTCATCAAGAACAAAATAGCCTGCAGCCTCACCACTCGATACCATCGTTTTAAACATATAGGAATCACTAATATTCTTTAGAAACAGAGAAACATCACTGTGGTATGCAATGACACCCGACTCATCTACAAATACTACCTGTGATGTTGCGTCTTGGTCATCTTGAAATATTTCACGCAACCAATCTCCGGTAATGTTAATCACCAAGGCTCCTTTAATATGTGGTTGAGTTTTCTGAATATCGTAAAATACAAACGAATAGAGGGGAATCTTTTCACCGGAACCTTCAGAGTACCGGGGAATGGGAGCTAACCGTCGATGATCGGCTGATCCGGATAACAGCTCAAGTACATTCTGATCTGAAAATTTTTCCAGAGCATTTGAATCAATATTTGATGTGGTATAGATATACTTTTCAGTAGCGTTATACACATAGATTGAATGGACATGAATATTGGTACTCATCACGGCATCAAGTCGTCTAATACCGGTGACCACCTCAAAATTTGTCAGATCGTCTCGATACATTAAATTCTGCACAGAAGGTTCAAGAAAGAGTTCCATCCCACTGATTTTAATAATCTTCTGAAGATACACATTGATACGATGGGTCTCTGCAAGAAAATCCTGATTCAGCTGATTCACCATGTTTGTAGTGGAACGTTCAAAGTTAAAGTTGAGAAACCAGGAAAGCATTATGATCGTAACAATAATAGCGAGAGCTACCAATAAGAGGATTTCAAGAAAATATGTTTTGAAAATCCTAAATTTCAACATAAGCTCTCGATGAGTATACCACAGCTATCTACTGAGCGCAGAAAAAAACAGGAGGCTGCCATAACAGACATACATCTGTTACGACAACCTCCTATGGAACGTATGCCATCATCAGGAGAGCGTCCTGAAGGCAAAATCTTCTAGAAAATCCAGTTCATGATCAACAGCACAACAAAACCAACGGTAGAAAGAGTCAATACACATCCGAACCAGTTCTGGAACATCTCTTTTACGTCTGTCAGACCGGTGGTGCGGTTAACCACCCAGAAATAACTGTCATGCAGATTGGTAATACCAATAGAACCGATACAACAGGCAAGACCTGCCATGTATGGATTTACTCCCGTCATTGCTAAGAGGATCGGAGCAGTGATAGAACCGGCAGTCAACATACCGACTGTGGCAGAACCACTGACGATACGTAATAGGTATGCCATGACAAAGGGAAGAATGATACCGGGAATATTTGCCTGAACCAGCATATTCGCAATTGCATCACCAGCTCCACTTGCCTTCAATACTGCACCAAGAGCTCCACCGGCACCGGTAACGAAAACGATCACTCCAGCCTGCTTGATAGAGTCGTCAAGCAACGATACCACTTTCTTCCGATCAACTTTTCCTGCAAGACCATAAATCGCAATCAGCAATCCAATAGCTACGGCAACAACCGGGTCTCCGACAAGACCTAAAAGCGACTTGATAAATCCGGTCAATCCCACGGCATTCGCAATTGTATTGAGCAGAATCAGCACGATCGGAATAAGAATCGGAGCAAATGCCATGAACGTTGAAGGAAGACCTTCTTCTGAAATGGTTACGGTCTCAGCAAGCTCTGCTTCGGTATATGGACGATCAATCAGAACAGAAGAATCGTTGGGATCGGGAAGTTTGAAGAGTTTCTTGCCAACCCACTTTGCATAGATGAGGCCGGAAATCGAAATAGGAAGTGCAGCAATCAATCCATAGAGGATAAATCTTCCCAGATCCAGTCTAAAGAACTCGGCAATAGCCAATGGACCAGGTGTGGGAGGAACAAGCGAGTGAGTTACCAGTAGAGCTGCACCGAGGGAACAGCTGATTGTAACCACGCTCTTTCCGGTATTTCTTGAAAGAGATTTAGCCAAAGGAGAAAGAATCACAAAAGCAGAGTCGCAGAACACCGGAATGGAGACAATAAATCCGGTAATAGCCATAGCAATCTCTTCTTTCCCTTTACCGAGCATCTTAATGAAGGTGATAGCCATCTTTCTCGCAGCTCCACTTACTTCAAAAATTGCTCCCATCATCACGCCGAAACCGATAATAATACCGATACTGCCAAGCGTTCCTCCGAACCCGCTCTTGATTGCAGCAAGTACCTGAGCTGCAGGAAGACCGGAGATCAGACCAGCTGCCACCGATCCTATAATCATGGCAAGGAAGACCTGGATTTTGGTTCGGGTTACGAAATACAGGATTAACCCGATGGCCACCACCAATCCGATAATTACTCGGATCACATTCACATCATTCATACATTACCCCTTTTAATTGACATATAGGAAACGGTTAAATCACCGGTCCAAGCATGTAGAAGTCCATCGACTTGTTATATTTAATTGCTTCACCCTTAGTAACTTCACCTGAAGCAACGCTGAGTAGCATCTCGAACACCTCTTCACCGATATCTTCAAGTGATCGCTCGCCCGTAGTCAGCAATCCGGCATTGATATCCATATCGTGATTCATTCTTTCATAGGTAAGCGGATTCCCACAGATCTTGATAACGGGAACCACTGGAAAACCTTGAGGAGCTCCTCTACCTGTGGAGAAGAGAATTACCTGTGCTCCCCCGACAGCCATACCACTCATCAACTCGATTTCTCTTCCGGGAGAATCCTTGATCCACAACCCCTTGCCCTTAGGCACATCGGTATACTCAATCACTCCCTCAATCGTACGGGTTCCCGATTTCACAATAGCTCCGAGTGATTTTTCCTCAATAGTGCTCAAACCACCTTTGATATTTCCAGGAGTGGGCTGCCCTTTTCTCATATCGACCCCGATCGCTTTGGCTCGATCTTCCATGCGGGTAACGATATGTTGGATTTCGTTGGCAATCTCAGGAGTCTTCGCACGACGCTGCAGAATGTGCTCAGCCCCAATAAACTCAGTAGTCTCACCGAACATAACCGTACCGCCAAGATCAACAATCTTGTCAGCGACATACCCGATAACGGGATTACTACCAATTCCGCTGGTGGTATCGCTTGCACCACACTTAATACCCATGGTCAAATGACTGATATCGACCTCAGTGCGTTGCATCTGGGCAACTTCCCGGATGAGTGCCTGAGCTTTGTCCATACCGACCTGAATCGACCTACTCGTTCCCCCGAGTTCCTGCACATTGATTCGATCAACCGGCTTACCGGTTGCACGCAACTCAGCTTCCAGTCGATCGGTATCGACTCCTTCACACCCCAGGGAGACAATCAGGATAGCTCCAACATTGGGATTCTGCCCGATTTTTATAAGGCACTCAGTAGTTCTCTCCAGATCAGGAGGAGTCTGACAACATCCCTGATGATGAATAATCCCCTGAGTCATATTCGTGTTATGCACGATGGACTCAACCACTTCGCTTACACATACCACCGCAGGAAGAATTGCGACATAATTTCTTGTTCCCACTTTTCCATCCTTGCGGACGTATCCCATGAAGGTGTACTGCTTATCGTTACTCATTTCTCTGCTCCCTTTTCCGTCTCAGCCTTTGCCCAGTCTCCCCTTCCCCGGATACTCTCGATATTATGGATATGTACATGTTGGCCGACACTGATCACTGCAGTTGCCAAACCGATTTCCTCACCATACTTTGTTACCTGCTGCCCGACCGCTATCTCTTCGATGGCAATCTTGTGCCCATACGGAATATCGTCAGAGACTTTCAACTCGTATGAGTTTCCCTTCTTGTCAACCACGAGCACGGTTGAACCGGCTTTTACCAGATCAAACACCGATGCAACGTTGTCGCTGTCGTGCAGTTTTATTGCATTCACCATACCTTTATCTCCTTGTTATTACGGCAACGCCGTCCGGAATTACGGTCACAGTCGCATCAGTTCCTTTCAGGGCAAAAGCTTTCTCCATTGCTTCATCAAGAGAGGATGCATACACAAAATTCATTTTCTCAACCAGTTCTTTAGAGAGATTTACCGGAACCAATATGATCGTATAGTTCAAAAGTGCCTCAGCAAATCGCTGTACACACCACTGTTCACTGATAGTCTGTTCCGGTGGGATCGACATGATTCGCTCCATCAATTCAGCGGGAGTTCCTTCCTGCATCATGCGCCCGAAGTTTTCGCCGCCCAACCCATCGCGACAGGCAACTGCTAAAATGATTACCGCATCCTTTTTTGCACAATTGAGTGCCGAAGAGAGACCTTTCGGACACTGATACAAATTCTGGTCCAATGGATATCCACCGTTGGTGGTTACGACAATGTCTGCCGGTATTGCATCGACAGCACATAAATTGAGTAATTCATCACACCCGTTCCGATGAGCTTTCAGGAAATTGCCACTGTAGGCACTCGTAATCTTCTTGTTTTCATCGAGCAGGACATTAAGAATAAATGCAAGATGGGCAAACTCAGCCGCGACAACCATATCTTCATGTATGGGATTGCCGTCAAGCACACCGGTAATCGAATCCGGATGCTGAATAGCTTGAGCACTGTGGTTGATATTCACACAATCCTGAGAAGCAATACCGGGAAGCACACTTTTTCTTCCTCCGGAAAAACCGGCGAAGAAGTGCGGCTCAATGAACCCCTCGGCAACAAGCAGATCTGCTTCCACTGCCAGTTTATTGATTTCACACTTTGATCCTGAAGGAAGTGTTCCTAAATTCACTAGATTCGACCGATCGGTACTGTCGTGATTTACGATCTTCTCCTGTGCAACAACAGATGCGCCGAATTTTGCAACCATCTCTTCATGTGTCATCCCCCGGTGTAAACCGGTTGCTACGATGATCGTGATATCGACATTCGGGTTACCGCTTCTGATTTCAGCAAGGAGTAATGGCAGGGTGATAGCACTGGGAACCGGTCGCGTATGATCACTGGTAATTACCACGACTTTCTGTTTGTCAGCTGCCAGCGTTGAAAGTCTCGGAGAATCAATGGGATGAGCAAGGGCCTGCTGTACCAAAGCCCGCTGCTGTTCCAATGAAGTATCAACCGCATCTGTGGTGTGTTTATTGGGTACCAACATACCAACCAGATTTTTTCTTGGCACACGCAGTGTGAGATGAGTCGTATCGTAGGGCAGCTCTATGGTAGTATGCATGCATTCCTCTTTATAATGTATTTTGTATACATTATAAGAGCACATGCAAGAATGTCAACGAAAAAAGATAAAAAATAATCGGTATTATGGATTACGTGATGGAACCTTGTTCAGATACCGTACAATTTCATTTTTAGCCAATGTCAGGTGAGTTCTACATGCCTCTGTGGCTTTTTTGGCATCTTTCTCACACAGCGCTTCGATCATCCCGACGTGTTCCCCGATTGATTCTTCGAATCGTTCCTTGCTTTTCAGGGAAATCACTCTGAACGGTGTGATCATAGCTCCGATACGACCGAAGGTTTCGATAACCAACCGGTTGCCCGTATGATTGATCAGAAAGGTATGAAACCGTGTGTCCAACTCGACATATTTGAGTAATTGGTCGTACGTACAGCACGTACTGAACTCATTTGCAAAGCTTCTTAATTGCTTTGTCGTCTCCTCATCAAGTGTTTCAACCAATTTCTCAATAGCAAATTGCTCGACAAGAAGGCGCAGTTCATACACATCCAGAATTTCTTTCTCAGTCAACTTGCGTACGCGTACATAGTGATGCGGTTTAGATTCCAACAGGCCCTCGCCCACCAATTCATTGATCGCACTGCGTACCGGCGATCTGCTTACCCCTAGCTCCTTGGCGAGCAACACTTCATTAACCTTCTCTCCCGGCCGATAACGCTCTGAAAGAATGTTTTCTTTGATGATGTTATATACCTGATCCTTAATAGTCAGAACAATTTTTTTTGTGTTTTGTATCATGTGCACAAATTACTCCAAACACAGATGATGTGCAAGATAAATTGTTTTATTTGTTGCCTAAGAAACGCACGGCATATATTCAGCATTGAAAAAACGCTTTTGTTCATGGGCATACGAATACTCATGAAGAGAACACTTGATTTTCAGAGCAACACAATACTTCATTGTTCTCGTTACACAGTATACTGTATAACCAGTAATTCCTTTTTACTACTTTAATAGAATAATTGCCATGCTCGGTTTAGCAACAGCTTTCAGTAATCTTTCCATTTTTTTACTAACTTCAGCCTGTTCCATGCTATAATTTTTCAAGGACTGCTGACATGTGAGCATCGGAAAAAATCAAGGAGGATGAATTATGAAATGCAGATTATGCAGAATCATCATCACCAGTTGTATTTTGGCTCTCGTGATGACAGCTCCCGTTTTTGCTGCCGGAGGTCAGGAAACACAGGGATCAAAGGAAGTAGTGATCTATACTTCAAACCAGACAGGGTTGGTGGATTTAGTGGTAGAGGAGTTTGAAAAACTCTATCCAGAAATTGAGGTTCTTGTCGTTCGAGGAGGTGGAGGAGAACTCCTAGGACGTATCGCTGCGGAGGCAGATCGACCGCAGGGAGATGTGATGTGGGGCGGTGGTAAAGAATCTCTTGAATCATACGCCGAATATTTTACCCCATACCTTCCTGAAGCAGTAGAACACATGAATCCCGACTATTATCATCCTGATGGATTATGGATAGGTAATATGATTCACCTTCATGTCATCATGGTAAATGAAAAAGTACTGGGCAATAAGACTCCACCCACCACGTGGGAAGGAACCTTGGATCCGAAGTGGGCAGATCATATCGTGTATGCGAATCCGAGTGCTTCTGGCAGTGCTTATACTCAGCTATCGCTGCTCATTCAGGTTTTCGGTGAAAAAGATGCAACTGAATGGAAAAAAACCAAAGATTTTCTTGAAAATGTGTTGATCGTCGGTGGCTCTGGTCTGGTGTACCGTGGAGTGGGCGACGGGGAGTATCCCTTAGGGGTAACTATGGAGTATGCCGCATACAGTTATCTGGTAGGGGGAGCTCCCATCAGAATCATCTACCCGGAAGAAGGAACCGTAGCGCAACCTGAGGGAAGTGCAATTATCAAGAATGCACCGAACATGGAGAACGCCAAGTTGTTCCAGGAAGTAGTAAACAGCAAACCTGTCCGAGAACGCATCCTAAAAGAGTTCTACCGAAGACCTGCAAGAAACGACATCAACGTATCAGAAGTGACTCCAGGACTCTCAGAAATTTCTGAGATTACACTGGCCGACTTTGATACCGAGTGGGCTGCAGAGAAACAAAGCTGGATACTGCAGACAGCTGACCAGGTGATCATGAATCGCTAGAACAGAGATTGTTTTTCTCTTGTACAGCACTGCTGTACGACACCACACATTATCATGAGTCTCACGTGTTCCTTTCGAGGAATGCGTAAGATGCTGAGGAGTCACAGTAATGAATCATTCCCAGAATCACGGCACATCACTGGTAATCAAGGGAATTCGCAAGACGTATGCCGAAACGGTAGCACTTGATCATATCTCTCTCACTATAGAACCGGGAGAATTCTTTACCCTTTTGGGACCAAGTGGTTGTGGAAAAACCACACTACTTCGTTCTGTGGCCGGGTTTGTTATTCCGGATCATGGAGAAGTATACTTTGATGAACAGCGGATCGATACGCTGCCTCCACAGAAACGAAATATCGGCATGGTCTTTCAAGACTACGCAATATTTCCCCATATGAGCGTTTCTGCGAATGTCGGGTATGGGTTAAAATCCCGTAAAGTCCCTACTGAAGAGGCCAAAAAGCGAACAGAAGAGGCTTTACAGTTAGTAGGCATGGAAAACCTGGCACATCGACTGCCGGCACAGCTCAGCGGCGGACAGCAGCAGCGAGTCGCGGTAGCCCGAGCAGTAGTGGTACGGCCTTCAGTACTGCTGATGGATGAACCGCTGTCCAATCTTGATGCAAAACTGCGTATTCAGATGCGGCGCGATATCCGGGAAATGCAAACTTCACTGAAAATCACCACCGTATATGTCACACACGATCAGGCGGAAGCGCTTGCGGTTTCAGACCGGATAGCCGTTATGAAAGAGGGCCGCGTGGAACAGCTTGCATCTCCGGATGAACTGTATCGGAAGCCAAGGACTCCCTTTGTCGCACGATTTCTTGGCAATGAGAATATTATCAGCGGTCCGGTTGTTGCAACCACCGAGAAGACAGCTACCATCAAACGAAACCAAGCAGAGTACCGCATACCGATGACGGATACCCGCTACGAACCGGGAAAGCAAATCTCTTTTTTGATCCGATCGGAAATGTTGCAGTTTACCGGCGAATCGACGGCACAGGATGAACATCATGGAATTATCCGCGGTATTGTCGAACACAGCGAATACGGCGGGTCTCTTCTCCGCTCATTCATCAGAATCGAAGATGATCTTGTTCTGGAAGTACTGTCGCTGTATGAGACGGTGGGACGGTTCCCCACTGAAGGGGAACCGGTGGTATTACGATATAAGATAGAGGATGTGACCGTCTTCGCCGAGCAGGAGGAACACCAATGAATTCCCTATTCTGGAAACTGGTAAAAATTGGAGCATTCCTCTTGTTTGTGGTATTTCTCATCTATCCGATGTCTTCCATTTTCATTTCAAGTTTTCGCGATGCTGAGGGCACACAGTTCACCTGGGCTAATTACGGTGAATTTTTCTCACAAGCTTATTATTGGAAATCTTTGTACAACAGTGTGGTACTGTCCCTTCAAGCGGTACTCCTTTCCATTGCTATAGGATTGCCGCTTGCCTATCTCGTAGGGAAAACAGATATTCCCGGGAAAACGGTACTAAAAACTTTTGGAACCCTACCGGTGGTGCTTCCCACCTTTGTCGGCGCCTATGCATGGGTATTATTACTCGGCAGATCTGGTTTTATTTCCCGATTCCTTAATGCCATCGGGATCCCGTTTACATCCATCTATGGGTGGTGGGGCATCGTTCTTGTATATGCATTCACTTACTACCCTTTCGTGTTCCTGTTAGTACTTGGCGCACTGCAGTCAATTGACCCTGCTTTGGAAGAAGCATCCCTCAGTCTCGGTCATGGTCGGGTGAATACCACCTTCCGAGTCACGTTACCGTTGGTAATTCCCTCTATCTTGTCAGGTGGACTTCTGGTATTTATGCAGGCTGTGGAAAACTTCGGTGTTCCGGCAATTATCGGCGAAGGACTACCCGTGTTGGCAACGAGAGCCTACCAGTTGTTTATTAACGAAATGGGGGGGAATCCTTCGATGGCAGGTGCATTGAGTATCATATTACTCGCAACCACATCCGGTGTCTTGGTATTGCAACGTCTGTATCTGGCTAAAAAGAGTTTCACCATGAAAAGCACCCGGCCAATCGAAATTATCTCGCTTGGCCGAGTTCCTCGAACCATCGCAACCATTGTTGCCTATACCTTGTGCCTGTTGCCATTGCTTCCATTCACGGTACTGATCGTCACTGCCTTTTTGGAATATCAGGGACCGGTAATGCACTATAATTTGACATTAGAAAACTTCCAATCGGTATTTTCACGGGCTATGCGTCCTGTCAAAAATTCCTACCAATACACATTCATTACGACGTTCTTCGTTACCGGGATTGGAGTACTCATCGGTTATGTGCTCACTCGTTTCAGATCGATCAGTTCGACAGTTCTTGATCTTGTGGTAATGCTTCCCTTTGTCATAGCAGGAACCGTATACGGATTGGCACTTACCTATTCATTCAACACGGGGCCACTCATTCTAACAGGTACGTCGACTATCCTGGTGATATCGCTGATCATGCGTAAGCTACCGTTTGTAGTACGCTCAAGTTCGTCCCTCCTGTATCAGATAAGTCCCAGCATTGAAGAAGCTTCCATCAGCCTCGGGTATTCTCCCCCAAGGACGTTTTGGAAAATTACCCTTAGACTCCTCGGATCAGGTATACTGTCAGGGGCGGTGCTAGCGTGGGTAACTACGCTCGCAGAGCTGAGTTCTTCGATTGTTCTCTATACAGCACGAACACAGACGATGCCGGTAATGATTTATCAGGCTGTTACCAGTACAGATTACGGTCGAGCTTCTGCTTTGTCAGTAATATTGATTATATCAACGGTAGTTCCGTTGTTTCTGGTTAACAAGACCATTCTCAAACGGGGAACACTCATGTAACTTTTCACCAGTGTTCATCCAACTAAGTATTGAAGGAGGCCGGGATTTCCGGCCTCCTCAGGTAAGTTATCATACCGGTGCGTGATTTGTATCAAGCAGTGCCCGCTCTTCTTCAGTGAAGTGCTTCTTCTGATACCAATTCCCCAGGAGTTTGGAAAGAATAAACAACGCCGCTATACCGATGATCATCAACAACCAACCGATCGGTAGGAAGGAAGATACTAAGTAGAGTACAGCGGAGATACCAGCTACCAGCAATGCATACGGCACCTGCGTTTTCACGTGAGCAATATGGTCTGAACCGGCAAAAATTGATGCCATTACGGTAGTATCGGATATGGGACTGCAGTGGTCACCGAAAATGGCCCCGGCAAAAATTGCTCCGATGATAATGTGGATCAGTGGCAGACCGCCGATCGAATAGGCAAGCGGTACACCAATCGGTGTCATAATTGCCATGGTTCCCCAGCTCGTTCCAGTTGAGAAAGAGATAAACATACAGATAATAAAAATCAGGAAAGGCAATAAAGCCGGGCTCATCCAACTTTCAGTTGAAGAGACCACGAAATCGGCAGTGCCGAGGGCATCGGTAACCGTTCCGATTGACCAAGCGAGGATCATGATGATCAGTGCCGGCAACATGGTACGAATACCACCCATGACGGTATCCTCAATATCTTTGAAGCTGAACTTCTGGATAATTGCGAGGATAACACCGACTAGCGTCATGGCAAATGCTGCCCACTGCAGTGCAACATCAACCTGCGTATCTGCAAGAGCGTCCATCATGTTTTTCCCCTCAGGGCCGCCTCCTGTATACCACAATGCCCATACCCCTACGCCGATCAACGTGATCAGGGGGAGAATAAAGAACAAGATATTTGCTTTTTCCTGATTGATCGGTTCACCAAGATCCATTTCAACAGATGAAAGGGGAACTGCACCGTCTTCAATCAGTTTCCCCGTCTCCAAAGCCCGCATCTCAGCCTTTGCCATCGGTCCAAAATCCTTGCCGAGAATAAAAATGGGGACTGCGACCAAACTTAAGACACTGTAGAAGTTCCATTGGATTGACGACAGAAATGCAAAATACGGCTGTGTTTCCACGAATGACATGGAAACAAATGCCGCACCAATCAGCGAAACCTGAAATCCGATCCAGTCAGAAACAGGTCCGATCGTAGCCATCGGAGCAGCCGTAGCATCAAGGATATAGGCGAATTTCTCCTTCGATACCCGATATTTCGCATTGATATCCTTCGATGCATTACCGGCGATAACCGAGTTTACATAGTCATTGAAGAACACCACAATACCGAGAATCCAACCGAACATCTGAGCTCTTCTCCGCGTATTGATTTTGCTCTCCAGGGAACGCACCAATGCATAAGAACCTCCTACCTTATACATAAATGCAGCACCGATACCCAGGAATGCTACAAGCACAAGAAACCGTGCATTCCATCCGTCAGTCATCACCTCCATCATCCAGGTGAATGATGATGCGACTGCAGCAAACGGATTTCCTCCATTCAGGATGAGTCCTCCAACCCATACACTGAAAAAAAGCGAGATGACCACTTTTCGTGTGACAATGGCCAGGACTACAGCCACGAGCGGTGGTACCAGAGACCAGATTCCAAACATAAACGACCCCCTTTTCTCTTTGTACTTTTATGTCAATTATTACATGCGAAAAAGGACACGTCAAAGCAAATTGTTACTTAATGAGACCGAAATAAAGGGAAAATGTAAGAAGTTGGCAGAACTTGTTTCACTATTTGAAAACGAGGTGAAAAATTGTTTCAGAATGTGAACCCGAGTCCCGGTTGATCATGGGGAATCACATACCCATTCACAATTTTCACCGCATCATAAGACGGATCGTCGATAAACTCTACATGGCCATCAAGATCAGCATACTGAACGTTGGGACAGGCAAGCGCCACATGCAGTGCAGCAGCAATTCCCAATCCGGCTTCGTCCATACAGCCGACCATCGTACGGCTCCCATACGAGCGAGCTACTGCATCAAGTTCCAAAGCACGGAGAATTCCTCCGGTCTTTGCCAATTTAATATTAAACATATCAGCACCACCGGCAGCTATCACCTGATGCACATCTTCAGGTCCAAGAACGGCCTCATCAGCCATGACCGGTATGCACTTTCCTGAGAATTCTGATAGGGATGAAAAGGCACTAAGATCTTTTTTATGACATGGCTGCTCGATGAACTTCGCTCCTACATGGGTCAGGACCTGCATGATCGCAAGAGCCTCTTCTCGGGTATATCCCTGATTTGCATCAAAATAAATCTGAATATCCTGCCCTATGGTTTCCCGAAGCCGGTACAGTTTTTCGGTATCTTCTTCAAAGGAGACCCCTCCTTTGATCTTCAGTGCTTTATACCCTCTGCGCGTCCATTGCTTTGCTTTTTCAAGCACTTCGGTGATGGGTCGAATTCCTATGGTAATGCTTGAGAGCATAGCAGTCCGACTCCCCCCAAGCAGTCGATATACCGGCAACCCGACCTGTTTTCCCAGAATATCAAAGAGGGCCATATCCACCGCAGCAAGAGCCGTCGGCTGATCAGCAAGTTGTGCGTGTACCCGACTGAGTACATCACGATAGGCTAACGGATCCTCGCCAAGCAACATGGGACTGGCAATTTCGTGTAACGCACGGTCAATGGTATGCTCGTTTTCCCCGGTGACTTCTTCATCAAATGCACTGCAGCCAAATCCTGAAATTCCAGCATCGGTATCGATACGGAGAATATAATTGATGGCATGATCCATCGTTGAGTAGGCAATGGTAAACGGTTCTTCAAGGGTGAGGGTGATCGGCCAGATTTCACATCCTGTTATCTTCATACACTATCCTTCTGCTCCATTCGGGCAATGAGCACATCAAGTACGGGATCTAAATCGTGCACCAGTCCATCGCGGGTAACTCGTCCCGTTTCCCGCTCAATGCGATCACAGTGGGCATCTATCTCTTCCGGTTTCATTTCTTCATGGTTAATTGTGATGGCAACTACCGGGCGGTCAGCTATCAGTTCGACTGCCTGAATCTGTCGATCGAGGGGATGAAGCGGAGTGCCGGGAATCCCGTCGTAATCCCTTCTCAACGGAGCGTGCTGCATCACTATCACGTGCGGCTGACTTGCTGCACAGATTTCAAAGCCTCCCGGATAGAGCGGATTGAGAAGACTCCCCTGCCCCTCAATGACCATCACCTGTGGCTTCTGCTCATCCCAAGCCTGTAAAATAGCATGCTCAATCTCCCCGGCAACAAAATCATTGATCAGCGCATCCATGCGTACTCCGTACCGAGCTCCCTGCAGCCATGCAGTTTGTCCGGTACCGATAAGTTCCGCCGACATACCCCGTTTCCGGAAAGCCTCTACCAGTTTCCAGGCAATCGTACGTTTTCCGATAGAAGAATCGGTTCCCAGCATGGCGATCCGAAAGGATTGCACTTCTTTAATACGTCCGGTATATCCATGCAACTGATCCCGCGGGGGAATCTTTCTAATATCTCGCAGAGTCACCCCGCGCTTTTCAGCCAATTCCTGCATCTCCGGGTCCTCGGAAAGGAAGTAATGCAGACCGCAATCGATGTGCAGACCAAGGTCAATTGCATGTAACAGATCCTGATGCATCTTCTCAGTGAGACGCCCCCCATCGGTTGCAATGCCGAATACCAAATGCGTGATCGGATGCTCACTCTCCCGGTAGTGGGCAACTGCATCATCAATGGTGCCGAATATCGGGATATTCCGCTCAATACCATCAAGGACCGTTCCGGCATCTTCCCCAACATGCGTACTATCGACAACGGCAACGACATCATACCGTTCAGTAAAACGAACCAGGCCGTGGGCTGTTTTTCCCCATATCGTATCAAAATGTTCATCACAATACACCAAAGCAACACCATCAATCATCTGCACAGTCCTCCTATCTACCACTGTTAATGGATACTCCAGTTTTTCCAAGATATCAAGGGGGAAGAGTTTTTCATTGTATGCCCTCACAATAGTTGGTATGATTGGGCTCAGTAATACCATATAGCAAGGAGAACGTTCTATGAAAAAAGCCCTGTCGGTCCTCTTACTGGCACTGTGTCTGATGCCATGGACCATTGATGCAGCTCAACAGGGCTCATACGTACGAAAATCCATTACTGCACTTGATACGGTATATGTTTTTCCGCTTGCCCGACCTCTTGTGTACAACCGCTGGGCATTTGACATGGAAAGATTTCAACAGTTTCTCCGCTTCTACATCGAAATGCCGCGATTTGATTTCAATGAAATTCCCGATCAGTTGAAACGCACCTTTTCCGATTCCATGCGCTCACAATTCACGATGAATACCCAGCGACTCACTGAACTGGTTCACGATACCATAGTCAGTGAAATTCTCGCCATACTCAATGCTCCGGAGATACAGCAGGCCCGAAGGGACAATTTCAAAGACGAAGCAAGTTTTCAGACTTTCGCAGCAACCAAAGCACACAGCTATCAGATGACATCAGAAGAACTTGCTGCATTGTATAACTCTGCATATATCTATCTTCCGTATATCTCATCAGCTTCAGTGCAGTTCAATGATGAGGGACGCGATATTATTCACATTGCAGGAGGTATCATCTGGTGGAAGATTGATGTGTCAGAAGACGGTACCTCCTCGGTGAGAAAAGTGCTCCAGGCTGATACCTGGACCATGGGATTCGTCGATTATCAAAGATCGGACTACACATTCTCCTTCGGCAATATGGTGTGGTACTTATCTGCTTTTGAGTATGCTGTACACGATGCAATGCTTGCTTTTGCAAAGAACCTCTCGGTTGAAACGAAGAACTTTGATGAATTCAAACTGCAGGCTCAGATTGTCCAACGTGAAGGAAAAACCTTCTCCTTTCCGCTCGGACGGAATGAGGGAATACAACTTGATGATGGCTATTACATCATGGGATATCGCGAAGGAACTGACGGTGAAGCCGTACCCTATCGCAAGGGATTTGCACGCGTGGTGTATGCTGCAGATAATATCAGCGATCCCAGTACCCTTTCATCGGCACGGCAGCTGATGGGAACCCGCGCAAGTATCGGCGATGTGCTTATGGAACATCCCCGGCTCGGTATCGATATGAGTATCTATGGGGGAACTACCACCCGCAGCTGTATCCAACCTGAGCATGTCACAGCCCCGTCTGCCGATCCAGGTATTACCAGTGAGAGTACTGCACAGTTTCACCTAGGTGCCCTTTTTTCCTATAATCTTGCCCCGATCTTACAGATCCCTCAGGTTTTTCTCACCTTTGATGCACAGGCGGGTTTCCCCAGAACTGCATCTGCGGATCTGGCAACCCTTTCGATACTCTCACCCTATGTGGGCATCTCCAAAGGAATCGGAGGTCGCCTCTATGCCCGTGCCGGCCTTTCAGCCGGTATTGATTTTCTCACTGCTCAGTACAGCTTTGATGGGAACAAACACACAATTACCCACAGAGCTTTCGGGTTAAAGGGGATGCTGGAGTTGGGATATATGCTGAATGCCGATTGGCGCGTGGCATTGATCGGTAGTTATAAACATGGATTTACACCGTATGCAACCATCTATGAAAAGAATGATATAGAACAAAGTTTTTACTCGATAGAACAGGAGAACCTGCAACTGGGCGGTGTTTCAGTCTCTATCGGATTCACCTATGCACTGGGATCCCTTCCATTTAACGTGTTTGGATTCCTTGACACATTGAAACAGTAATCTAGGAGTCGCGCATGAAACGGATATCAACCATCTGCCTCTTCGGCCTGCTCTTGCTCGTGCTGTCCTGTCAGAGCGGTCAAAGCATTGAAACAAGCTCACTTCGAAACAATCGTGATATTCCATTATCACGTCGGGGATCGATACTTGAAGTGGTCTCTCCAAGCGAAATCCTGGTTCAAGCATATGGAGAATACTATGGACAGGGGTCCTCGATTCGGGAGCAGCATAAAGATGTGAATGAACAGGGGACTGACATGGCATTGCTTGATGCGCGTAGAACTGCCGTCTATCTCCTGTTATTCGCAGGATCTGATCCACTGCTCAGCACTGAACGGGAACGATTATTGTTTGACCAGCAAAGCATGTATTTCTATGCACCGGAAAATCTAAGGCGGTACATTACTTATGAAGAGACCCTATTCTCTTCGCGATTGCTGTTGGAAGAGGGAACGGCAATCCGAGTTTCAAAACGATTTACCATCCATAAAGATCGTCTGCTTGCTGACCTTACCGAACGGAATATCATCGTCGGTCAGACAGCATTGCTTCAAACGGTGGGAAATCCGATTCTCATGGTGCTCCCCGATGCACAGAGCAGCAAAAGCCCGATCTCAGTCCTTGCTGAAGATGTGGTCGCTCGCCAATCGGCTACCGTCATCCAAAGTTATCTTACATCGAAAGGCTATGAAGTCGTGGTACCTGAACAAAGTGCTGAACTTTCGCAGCTTATCTCGTCTCAGCAGATTACTGATTATGCCTACCAGCTTGCATTAGCTATCGGAAGCGATATCTATCTCACATTTTCCGGATATACCGAAGAGGGAGCCTATGGAACGAGCCGGTATGTGGCAACTCTCAGTGCTTTTGAGACCACTACCGGGCGGCTGTTAGGATCCGAAACCGGGTACAGTAAGGAACGTACCGGTGATGATATGGTTTCTGTCGAAGAGGCATTTAATGGTGCTATTGATCGTGTCATCACCCGAATTATGAACTACTGGAAATCCGATATGCTGAAGGGCATTCAGTATAAATTCATCGTCAGGTTACCTGAACAAATCGATGCATATGATGCTGAATCATTGCAGCGGGCCTTTCTACAGGCTGTTTCCGATATTTCTCTTTCCAGTCGGGAACTTATCATTACCGATCAGACAATCGATTGCCTCGTCTGGGTCGATCCTGATGCCTATGATCGGGCACTTGGGGTGTATCAGGCACTGCAGGATGCTTTCAACCGGTATGGAACCGGTGCAGCACTGACACGAACATCTATAAATCGCAAGCTTCTCCAGCTTGTCATCAGGAACTAATGGAGGAGTCTATGAAACAGTTTTCAGCATGTATCGCGGGTATGCTTCTGTTAGTGGGAGTGCTCACAGGATGTCACGCCACATCAGAGATAAGCCAAATGCCAAGTGATGGACCACCACAGTGGTATCTCAGCGGGGAAGTCGCAGGATTTGATCGGGAAACCTACCTCATCGGTATGGGGACAGGTATCACCAAAGAGGATGCACTTGCTGAAGCTCAGGGAATAATCGGCAGCCAAATCAAAGTCTCGGTGGAAACTACCGTGGAAACATTTAGCAAAGAAATAAACAGTGTTGATCAATCCGATTATTTTGAGACGTTCTTAACCCAATCAACCATCACTTCTTCTGAAACCCTCACCGGATCACAGATTATCAGGCAGGAGCAGATCTCAGGAACCTGGTATGTGGCAGCAGCACTGCACAAACAGCGTTTTCTCTCCCAGATGCAGCTAACGTTACAGGATCTACAAGCTCAGATCGATCAACAGCTGCAACATGCTCGATCGGCAGCTACGGAAGGAGAGATACCTGCTGCAATGGAACTGTACCGGAAAGCTTTTGATACGCTTGTCTCAAGTTATACAATCCGGTCATATATCGAAGCTCTGGGGAATCTGCGCATTCCGTTTCGAGCCCCCGACATTGCTGCGGAAGTCAATGCACTGCTCGGGTCGATTGAAATTTCACTGATCGCCGGCAATGACCAGAGTGCACCGCAGGGAGCGATGCTGATGCAGCCACTGGTTTTCCAGGTGACCGCTCACTCGCTTCCTGTATCGCGAATTCCTGTTACGGTCCGCTTTGCAGATGGATCGGCAATCGGTCGTTATACCAGTGGTTCGGATGGCACAATTTCAGTACCGATACGTGCCGTGGCATCGGGTCGGGTACAGGCAATCATTGACCTGTCTGCCCTTATGCAACCCTTTACCGGGAACCTCGGACGCGTTGAAGCTATCGCACAGTATTCAGTTACCGAGCGGCAAGAACGTGGTGCAGTAACTCTTACGATCCTCAATACCCGGGGACAGCAGATGCAGGATCTTGAACATACACTTACCGGTAAGCTTCATCAGTTGGGAATTTCTGTTTCTGATACAGCAGATTGGCAGATCAAAGGGACCTGCACCATTACCGCTCAGAAACAGATCGCTTCGTATCAGGGGACACAGTATATGGCTACCGTTGATCTTTTTCTGGAGCTCATCGATAACGAGGGAAGACAAAGGGATCATATCACGATATCCCGTACGCAAATCAGTACAGAGAGTGATGTATCAGCAGTAGCCGCTGCAGAGAAGAGCTTTGACCTCTCCATCGAACAGCTGGCACTATTACTTGATGTATTTTAATGAATGGGTTGCATGAACACATTCTGCATAAAAAACAGGAGAATATAGGTAAGAAGTGCCGACAGTATCGGGGTGGTAATCCAACCGATTCCGATTTTGCTCAGCAAGCGGTAATTGATAGTACGCCACCCTCCTTTTACCAATCCAATACCGAGCACAGCTCCCACACACGCCTGCGACTGGGATACCGGAATAAGCGGTAAAGCAGGAAGTCCGGAGGCATGGAGAAAATCTGAAAGTTCAGTTGAAGAAAAGAGCAGCAATACCATTGCGGTGGCAAGTACAACGACGAATGCACTCACCGGTGAAAGTTTGAAAAGATTGTTCCCTACAGTCATCATAACGCGTTTCGAATAGGTGATTACGCCGACTGCAATGGCGATTCCACCGAATAGAAACAGTTGCTGTTCGCCGGTTAACGTCACCGTAAAAAACTGACGGGCAGGTAACTGGACCGCCTGAATAAAAACCCCCATGACATTGGCGATATTATTAGCCCCAAGCGCATAAGCTCCGAGAGCGCCGGCAACAATCAGACCAAATCGCGTATACCGATCAAGAAGCAATAAATGTATGGTGGCAGAATTAACGATCCTTCGTACCACCACAAACAGAATTGCAGCAAAGATACCGGCAAGAATCGGTCCGTATACCCACGTACCGGCAATCTTTGTCAGCACACCGATATCGGTGGGGTTTCCGGTATAGATATTCCATCCGATGATTGCACCTACTATGGATTGCGAGGTGGATACGGGCAACCCGAACCGGGTCATCCAGAGCACGGTGGCAGCAGCACTCAGAGAAAGAACAAACGCCCCGGCAAGTTGATCAACTGCACCGAGAGCTCCCAGACCATGGCTTGCTCCGCTCCCCCCGATCACGGCTCCAAGAATAATAAAGATGCAGCTGATACCTGCTGCAGTCCGAAATGAGACCATTTTTGTGCCCACTGCAGTACCAAAGATATTGGCAGCATCATTGGCACCGAGAGACCAACCCATAAACAGTCCACTGGATAGGAAAAGGAGATTTATCATAACCGCACTCCTACACCATCCGCTTCACCGCATAGACGAGCAGGTTTTTAGCAATATCCTCAGAGATGTCGGAAAGACTGGCAATGCGGAAACAGAAATTTCGTATCTGCATTCTTTGGGCTAGCTGTGCGACATCGTCTGTAGAGAACACATGTCGTACGATCTCCTCCTCCAGTGTGTCGACTTCCCGTTCATAAAAAGCAACTCGATAGACATGTTCTTCTACCGCCTTGGTCTGATTAAAAAGTGCACGCACCCCAAGCATGAGCGATTCAACTGCCTTTGCAGAGTACTCGGACATGCGAAGTAACTGCTCCTGAATACAGGGAGGAAATTGCGGACGTTCCATCGATAGTTCCAGAAGCAACCGCTTGATATAATCCAGAATATCATCAAGATCATCCATGAGCATATAGACATCACCACGGGTATCGGGAATAAGCATAAATGCATAGAGCTTGTATTTGATATCTTTCAGATCTTCATCACCTTTACGTTCAATCTCGGTGACCTTGGCGATACGTTCGTCAAATGATGTATCCCTCCCCTCCAGATAATCCTTCATAGCTTCATCGTAGTGCAGACTCGCTGCAGTGATCTGTTCAAGGTAGCGTTCGATGGTTTCCATCAGATCCTTGCTTCTGTTGGTAAAGACTTGCATTCCCTTACCCTTCATTCACGCCTCCTCATCGGTGTCTCTCAACGCATAGAATTTAATTGGCATACTACCAGCTGGAATTCCAAAATGCAATCAAATAAGAAACTCTTCATCAATATCGAACTACTCTTAAAAGTCAATAAAATGCTGCTATGTGCTCAAAACATCTCACGTTCACTATAATTGAAGTGAACCGCAGAAAGTCACTCATATACATTTTTTTTGCAAACAGGAGAACCCATTTTGTAAAGCATGTTTTTCTTCGGTGGATTTATCAATTGTATGTACGTGCATACCGAGGTTACAACGACCTAATTTTTCTTGATTGTTAGCATGCTTTACGGTACTCTAGGGTGAACATACGTGTTACATAAGGAGATATGTATATGAAAAAAGTTCTATCAATCACACTCATTGTGCTCCTTGTCGGTGTCTTGTTTGTTTCCTGTGGAAAGAAAGAAGAGGCCGCCAAGGTTGAAGAGCCAGCTGCTACCACAACTGAAGCTCCTGCCGCAGCAGAACCGGAGAAAGCTGCGGTGGTGGATGACACCCCCACAATTAGGTTGCTTACTGATGCTACCGGTATTGATGACAAGTCATTCAATGCTGCTGCATGGCGTGGTATTGTTGATTTCTATGGTGATACCGTGGACAATCCGGCAAACCGTGGGAAATACTACGATGTGGTCACCGCTCAGACCCAGGATATGTACATCCCGAACCTGATGCAGGCTGCTGATGAAGGGTACGATGTCATCATGGTCACCGGTTTTACCTGGGCAGATGCTCTTGGCGAAGTTGCTCCCTTGTATCCTGATCAGAATTTCGTAATCGTCGACGTGGACTGGGTAGGTCAGCCAAATGTGATGGAATTCATCTACAGTGAAGAGCAGGGTTCATACCTTGTCGGTCTTGCAGCAGCACTGCAGGCTCAGGCTGACGGGATCCAGAACCCGAAGTTTGGATTCATCGGTGGTGTTCCTGGTGCAACGATCACCAAGTTTGAAATGGGCTATGTACAGGGAATCCTTTCAGTATTCCCGAATGCTGACATTGTTGACTACTATGCAAACGACTGGGGAAAACCGGAACTGGCAAAAGCACAGGCGAAAAACTGGTTTGACAGTGGCGTCTATGCCATCTTCTCTGCCGCCGGTGGTACGGGAAACGGTACGATTGCACAGGCCAAAGAGTATCGACTCCAGGACAAGAATGTCTGGGCCATCGGTGTTGACAGTGATCAGTTTGAAGACGGACTGTATTCCGGTGACAAGTCTGCGGTACTCACTTCCATGCTGAAGAAGGTTGAAAACTCCTCTCTATACTGCCTGAACGCAGTCAAAGCTGGAACCTTCGAAGGTAAGGTGGTTAAGATGACCATGGAAGATGATGGTGTTGGCTATTCTACCAGAAATCCCGAATTGAAGGCGGAAGTGGTTAAAGCTGTTGACGCAGCAAAGGCTGATGTTATCAGCGGAAAGATCACGATCTACGGAACCTATCGCGATGCACTTGCTGCCGGTGTGGTACCTGAAGGTCTTGCAGCACTTGATGACTAATGAGATAACTCAGAGAATCTGATACGGTGGTGCGCCGATAATCGGCGCACCTCTTCTATCCGGAAGGTTTCAGGTGAATGTGAAACGTTCAGGACGGAAGCAGTGAGGGAGGTAGGATTGTGGACTATGCCATTGAAATGATCGGCATCACCAAGACCTTTCCCGGCGTTATAGCAAATGATAATGTGACATTGGAAGTTGCGCCTCAAGAGGTGCATGCCCTGCTAGGAGAAAACGGTGCAGGAAAATCCACGCTGATGTCCATACTCTTTGGTGCTTATAATGCCGACAGCGGTACCATTCGTATCCACGGGAAAGAGGTCAATATTAAAGACCCTAATGTGGCTACTGAAATAGGTATAGGTATGGTGCACCAGCACTTTAAGCTTGTGCATAACTACACCGTGACGGAAAACATAGTCTTAGGAATGGAACCGAAAAACCGTTTTGGTATGCTTGAAATTGCCAAAGCAGAGAGACGTGTCGCCGCACTTTCAGAGAAGTATAAACTGGAAGTCGACCCGAAAGCACTTGTAGAAAATATCACCGTCGGCTCGCAACAGCGTGTTGAAATTCTGAAAACCCTCTATCGTGATGCAAACATCATCATCTTTGATGAACCGACAGCGGTGCTCACTCCTCAGGAAATTGATGAGCTCATCGAGATTATCCGCAGGCTCAGGGCGGAAGGGAAAACAATAGTTTTAATCACGCATAAGCTTAAAGAGATCAAAGCTGTTGCGGATCGCTGCACCGTACTCAGACGAGGGAAATATATCGGGACCGTGGATGTTGCCGATGTTACTGAGCAGCATCTTGCAGAGATGATGGTTGGCCGTGCGGTTGAGTTTGAGATTGAAAAAGCTCCTGCAAATATTGGTGATGTGGTGCTTTCCATACAGAATCTATCCGTAGCCGACGGTACTGGTCATCTTAAGGTAAAAAATCTTTCGGTGGATGTGCACCGGGGAGAGATCGTTGGAATCGCCGGGGTAGATGGAAATGGACAGACCGAACTGTTGTATGGATTATCCGGTCTTGCTCCGGTTGCCGAAGGAACCATCTTGCTTGATGGCCATGATATCACTCATGCAACAATACGTGAAAGAATCGAGTTGGGACTTGGTCATATCCCGGAGGACCGGCAACGGCACGGTTTGGTAAGTGATTTCCCCATCAGTGAGAACTGTGCTCTGAAGAATTACTACCTGTCGCCCTACAGTTCAAAATATGGTCTTCTGGATTATGAAAAGATGGAAGAAGATGCGGAGCAACTGATCACACAGTTCGATATTCGCGCTGGGCGTGGGGCAAAAACACTGGCAGGAAGTCTTTCGGGAGGAAATCAACAGAAAGTGATTGTAGCCCGAGAGATTCATCTCTCACCCCATGTACTGCTGGTAGCACAACCGACACGAGGCCTTGATGTAGGTGCTATTGAATACATCAGGCATAGAATACTTGCTGAACGGGACAAAGGGAGAGCTATCCTGCTTGTTTCTTTCGAACTTGATGAGATTATGAACCTCTGCGATCGAATAGCAACCATCAGTAAAGGAAGTATTGTGGGAATTTTCAATCAACATGAAGTAACAGAGCGTGAAATCGGCATGATGATGGCTGGTTCCAAACGAGAGGGGGGTGAAGCATGAGTGCACGTAAAAGTCAGGAAAGTCTCACTACCCGTCTGCTGGGTTCTGATGGGGCTGTCTCAGTCCTTGTTGTACTGCTCGGATTTCTTGTCGGTACGATTCTGGTCTCCCTTGTGGGGAGAAACCCCCTGAATATGTACAAAGCCATCATGCAGGCACTCTCCGGGTTTAATATTGATAATGGTAAAATGAATGTCCGGTATATAGGAGAAACTCTCAACTACTCAGTACCGTTTATCCTCTGTGGATTCTCCATGGCATTTGCTGCCCGTGCCGGTTTGTTCAATATCGGAGGAGAAGGCCAGTACATCATGGGGATGACCATTGCCCAGGTGATCGGGCTTCTCGGCCCCACGGTCGGGACACTCCACTGGGTTCTGGCAATTATCGGGGCAATGATCATCGGTGCCTTCTGGGGAGGTATCGTCGGTATCCTCAAGGCAAAATATGAAGTTTCCGAGGTTGTTTCCACTATCATGCTGAACTATGTCGCTTTGTACCTGTCTCGAATCATCTGTCTGCAGCTGCCGGGAGCCACCACGTATAAAACTGCCAATTATCCTGAAACCGCCCTGCTGCAAAATTCCCTTTTTCGCACGATTACGAATAACTCCATGTTGAATAACGGGTTCTTTCTTATGATCATTGCTGTTGTCGTGTACTGGTTCATCATGGAAAAGACCAACCTCGGATTCGGACTGCGGGCTACGGGATTCAATCGTGAGGCAGCCCGATGCAGCGGTATTCCCGTGGTAAAAAGTATTGCCATCTCCATGGCTATCGCAGGGGCATTTGCCGGTCTTGCCGGAGGCATCGTAGCACTTGGATCATTCCGATACGGAAGAGTACTCTCCGGGATGGATAATTACGGCTTCAACGGAATAGCCGTTGCTCTAGTCGGTAATAATACGGCGATCGGCACAATGCTGGCAGGTTTCCTTTTCGGCCTGCTGAAGAATTCTCAGGCATTGATGCAGGGCAAACAGATCCCAAAAGAGATCACGTTCATCATACAGGGGCTCATAGTTGTATTCATCGCGCTTAGATCAGCTATAGCCATTTACTTCGCTTGGCGCAACAAGAGACAGCTGCAGAAGGAGGTACTGGCAAAATGAGTACACTCATTGGAATGATCCCTTCAATATTGATGATCGTCTCGCCCATTCTCATCACCGCAATCGGCGGTATGATCTGTGAAAAATCGGGCGTAGTAAATATTGCATTAGAAGGTTTGATGGGCTTGGGGGCTTTTGCTGCAGCAGCAGCTCACGTGTTGTTGGAAGCTGCTGGATTTGGGGTCCCCTCGATTTGGATTTCTCTTGGTATCGGGGCGCTTATCGGGTGTCTGTTCTCGGTAATTCATGCTGTTGCCGCCATTAATCTCAATGCTGACCAAACTATCAGCGGTACAGGAATTAACCTGCTCTCTGATGGTGTTACCATTTTTGCCGCACAGATTCTTTTTTCTGCAGACCGGACTCGAGAATTCAGAATGGGCATGCAAACTGATGCTTTGGGTATCTACCCTACTGCCTACATCGCTCTTGTGGTCGTGTTTATTGCCTGGTTTGTCCTCTATAAACTTCCTTTCGGTATGCATCTGAGAGCTTGTGGAGAACACCCCCACGCAGCAGACAGTGTGGGTATCAACGTAAAACGTATCCGGTATATCGCAGTACTGAGCAGTGGACTGTTGGCCGGTCTTGCCGGAGGGTGTATCGTATTGACCCAGACAATCCAATATACGTCAAATACCATTAACGGACGCGGATTTATTGCACTTGCGGCAGTCTCGTTCGGCAGATGGCGACCGGCAGGAGTTACCTTTGCTGCATTCCTGTTTGGTACGGCACAGGCATTTGCCATTATTGCCAATAATTTCCCCGCCCTGCGAGTACTCCCGACTGAAGTGTTTAATATTCTCCCCTATATTGTAACCCTGGTAGCTCTGGTAGTTTTCAGTGGTAAAAACTATGCACCACGGGCGAATGGTAAACCGTATACGAAGGGAGCATCCTGATGACACCGCACAATCGAGCTTCCTCTCAGGATATCGCACCGATTGTGCTTCTACCCGGAGATCCTGCGCGTGCTGAGTGGGTGGCGCATCAGTTCCTTGAAGGGGCACGACAGGTAACAGACGTTCGTGGCATGCTTGGATTTACTGGAGTCTGGAAAGGAAGGCCGGTGTCAGTCATGGCAAGTGGAATGGGTGGTCCTTCGGCAGGAATTTACAGCTACGAGCTGTTTCACTTCTACCCGGTAGAACGTATTATTCGTATTGGAACTAGCGGAGGCTTACAATCCGATATCGCTGTGGGAGATGTGGTGATTGCCATGACAGCGAGTACCGATAGTGCATGGGCTCACCAGTATCAGCTGAAAGGAACACTCAGCCCTGCTGCCAGTTTTGATCTGTTTGAAAAAGCGGTGAAGACAGCACGCACCCTTGGGATTCCCTTTCATGCCGGTATGGTATTTTCCAGTGACCTCTTTTCTTCGTATAACGCTCTGGGACCTGATAGCTGGCAACCATGGGCACGCCTTGGCGCTCTTGCTCAAGATATGGAGACGTATGCATTGTATTGCACTGCAGCTTATTTGCATAAAGAGGCACTCTCGCTGGTCACGATGACTGACAGCTGCGTTACCGGGAAATCACTCGCTGATGATCAGCGCATGAGTGCGCTGGAACCCATGATCCGTATAGCACTTGAACTGGCATAACAACAAGGAATTCATACCATGCATGACACACCTATTGCTCAGTATACCCAATCCCTCTACACCCGATTTGCTTGCAAACGGTATAGTGATCTCCCGATTTCAGAGCAGCAGCTTCGATCCATTCTGGAGGCGGGAAGACTCAGCCCGACATCTTTTGGACTGGAAGGATGGCATTTTCATGTGGTGACTGACCCTACTCTTCGGCCGGCGATGACTCAGGCCTGCTTTGATCAGGAATCGGTTGCCACCGCTCCGATAACTGTCGTGATCGCTGCCCGCACGGCATCTTCCTATGATCCTGAAGGTGAGTTTGTCCGAGATCGTGGCATACGATTTCCCGGCACACTGCGGGAATTCATTGATGACTACCGAGGGTATTATACATTTTTATCAGAGTGGAAACGATTGGATTGCTGGTCTCGGTCGCAATGCTACATCGCCGCGGCTAATATGATGCAAGCGGCAGCTTTGATGGGAATTCAAAGCTGCGCTATCGAGGGATTTAATGAAGATTTAGTTGCTCCCATTATTGCCCTTGACCGGAATCTCTGGCAGGTAGCCCTGCTGATCACCTTCGGGTACCCCGATGAACCGGCGAGGGAGAAAATCCGTGCCCCGCTAGAATCATTGGTCACGTTTCATTAATTAGGGTAAGACTGCGAAAGATCGATCAAGCAACTGCCAGAACTTTTCCTCATCGGCATCTATTCCCACAAGAATGGGATGATCAGATACGACAGGACTGCCGGTGGTTTTCCCATAGGTTTCCCGATCATGCAGTTCAACCGTTATCTCATATGGCTTTAGCGTAAAGAGTGAAGGGTCGGCAACATAAGCGACACAACACGGATCATGCATTGCCGGATAATCACTCCCATGTCGACGACAGGCATCACGATAACACGCCATAGAGGCATTGAACATCCCGGCGCTCTTTGAAGAAAGCTGCCCATACCGAGCTGCCTGAATTTCATCAAGCTGCACCTTCAAGGTGACATCAAGTCCCATCATCACCACAGGAGCACCACTGCTGAACACAATAGCCGCTGCCTCAGGATCCGCATAGATATTGAACTCAGCATAGGGCGTCCGATTGCCCTTCCCGAGCGAACCGCCCATCAGCACAATCTGTTTTACCAGTTGTGGTAATGCAGGTTCGAGGCGAATGGCCATAGCAATATCGGTAAGCGGCCCGGTGGGCACCAGAGAGATTTCGTGTGGATGTGCCCGCACGGTATCTATAATGAACTGAACCCCATGGAGCTTTTCGGCTGTTTTCGTCAACGGTGGGAATATCGGACCTTCAAGTCCGCTTTCTCCATGGATATCTCCGCCGACCACCTGATTCCGGAGAAGAGGACGATCCATACCGGCAAATACCGGTGCCGCCTCCCCGATGAGCTCACACACCTGCAATGTATTTTTCAACGTTTTTTCACGCACCTGATTCCCGGCAGTCGCGACTAATCCCATCAGCTCTATCTCTGCAAGTCCGCTTGCCATGACGATTGCCACCATGTCATCCTGACCGGTATCTACATCCAAAATGATTTTTTCTGCCATTACTTGTACCTCGGTATCAAGCAGTATGCCAGAGAGTCGCATTCTGGGCAACTCATTATGGTGCTTATTGACTATTGTGCAGGTGAAACATACAATTATTGCCATACCACCTCTTGGAGTCCTAGTGATGAATGATTACGCAGAACCATGATCTCGACAAGATTCTGTGGCGAAAGAACCATCGAGAAGCGATATTGATGCATGAATCGGTCTTGAACCACTTATGCAGATAGTACGAGGAGAAATACACATGCTACCGACCCCGACAACACATAACCGTGCCAGCTTAGGAGATATTGCAGAAAGTATCTTGTTACCAGGCGATCCGCTCCGTGCGCAATATATTGCTGAAAACTATCTTGAGGATGCCGTTCGCTATACACATGTCCGAGGCATGTCGGGATATACCGGCACGTATCACGGTCAGAGAGTGTCGGTGCAGGGGACGGGCATGGGTGGACCTTCGATGGGTATCTATGCCTATGAACTCATTCATGGATACGGGGTAAAACGTCTGATTCGTATCGGTTCTGCCGGTGCACTGCAAGAGAATTTGGCTGTCGGGGATCTCATCGGGGCAAGTGCGGCAAGTTACGATACCGACTATAGCAGACAGCGAAAACTGGGAGGAACGGTAGTTCCTGCAGCCTCTTTTTCCCTGCTTCTCAGTGCTTATCAACAGGCTCGGCAACTGCAGCTTCCATTGCATATCGGACCGATCCTCTCCAGTGATTTTTTCTACTCCCCGGGAGGAACAGATGATCTCCTTGCCTGGAAAAAGGTTGGTATGTTAGCCGTAGAAATGGAAGCAGCATCACTGTACATGACCGCTCAGGAGGGCGGAGTTCAGGCATTATGCCTTCTGACGGTAACCGACCTCCCCTTCACCGGGGAAGAGATGACCAGCGGCGAACGGGAACGTTCGTTGGATGCTATGATCCGATTAGGATTGGCAGTGGCCTGTGAACGTGAAAAAGAAAATAACCTGTCATGAATGCAAAGCATAACCACTTGTATCGTACGCTGTTCCTCCAAACATTTACTCTCAGCGCTTTTACCATCGGTGGAGGATACGTGATTGTACCGTTGATGCGCAAAGCCTTCGTGGAGAAGCTGGAATGGATTGAGGAACAGGAAATGCTGGATATGATTGCCATTGCGCAATCAGCTCCTGGAGTGATTGCGGTGAACACTTCCATTCTTGTGGGTTACAAGGTAGCCAAAATCAAAGGCGCCTTGATTACCCTTCTGGGAACCATCCTTCCTCCGCTGATTCTCCTCACCTTACTTTCCTATGTGTATGAGGCAATTCGGGATAATGCGATCGTGCAAACACTATTTTATGGGATGAGTATCGGAGTTGCTGTGGTCATCCTGGATGCGGTATCGAGTATGGCCAAGGCAGTTCTCTCACAGAAAAAACTGCTTCCTGTTGTCTTGATGATCGGTGCTTTTCTCGCGACAACCATTCTGAAAATTCATATTGTGTTTATCATCCTTTTCTGTGCTGCGGTAGGGATCATCTCGACCCTCGTTGTAAAAAAGGCAAACTCATGATGTACCTACAACTATTCTGGAGCTTCGTTCAGATTGGGTTACTGAGCTTTGGGGGCGGCTATGCAGCTCTCCCATTGATTCAGATGCAGGTGGTCACCGAACACCAATGGCTCACATTGCAGGAGTTTGCTGATGTCCTTACTATCTCACAGATGACCCCCGGGCCTATCGCCATTAATGCAGCTTCGTTTGTCGGTACCCGGTTACTCGGTATACCGGGTGCCGTCATTGCCACCATCGGCACGGTGCTTCCCTCTCTTGTGATTGTACTCACTCTTGCCTGGTTCTATTTTCGTTACCGAAATCTGAGCGCCATGCAAGGAGCTTTATATGGGTTGCGACCTGCTGTGGTTGCTCTGATAGCATCTGCAGGACTTTCTATTCTGTTCCTTGCATTGTTCGGCAGTTCATCATTGCCTCAGTCTCTGGATGCAGTTTCCTGGCCTGCGATGGCGTTGTTTATCCTGGGATATGTTATCATGAGGAAACGTAAAGTTAACCCCATTGTGATGATTCTCGGGACGGGAATCCTGGTAGTAATCCTTACGATGGCAGGTCTACCGATTCAGCAACTCTGACGCAATTTTTCCCCTCAGCTTTTGCCCGATACATGGCATAATCGGCTCTTCGTATCAGGGTGACTAACTCTTCAGACTTGTCATATTCAGCCACACCGACACTGATGGTGCAGTTGATGTGTTCATCATACGGATGCCGATACACCGCCTCTCTGATATGATCGGCAACAGCTGCTGCTTCCTGTGCTGAGGCATGCGGGATCAGTACCATCAACTCATCACCTCCCCATCGGCCGACAACACCCTGCCCGGTGACCTGTTGTGCAATTACTTGGGCGATATGGATGAGCACCTGGTCTCCTATTACATGCCCCTGAGAGTCATTGACCTGTTTAAATCCATCAAGGTCGATGCAGGCAACAGAAAACGGTTTTTGATCCTGCACCGATTCCTGCAGGAGATGGGACAGTTTTCTCCGATTTATCAAGCCAGTAAGTCCATCATAGTTACTCAGATATTCCAACTCCTGCGTCCGCTGTTGGACCTGTACAGATAACTCGTCTAACATCTGCTGCTGCAGCTGATCCTTCTCCCTAGTCTGCCGCACCAGCAAATGATAGATGATAAGGGCAGCAATCATGAGAGAAATAATCGTGATAGCACTCACGGCAAGGGTCCGGTCGTAGGTAGCCATCGCAGATGGGATGTGCATTCGTAATCCTAACATCATGGGAACGTGAGCTGTCTGCACAAGGTAGAACACATCGTTTTCATCTGAAACCTGTCTTTGGCCGCCAAATAGCGCAGTCTCATCACCGCTAATCTCGATGAAACGATCATAGCTCGGTATATCGGAAATTCTGGTGAATTCCTGAGCAGAAGTCATTCCGGGTGTCCATACCCCATAGAGAGTTCCTTCGGAATCGTACAGCACTCCTTCAATAATTCCCGGTGTGGATATTTGCGATAACTGGGAGAAGAATCGCTCGGTTTCAATAACCAGTGCAACAATAGCCTGCAGGTCACCACTGCGATCGAACAGGCTGCGACTGAGCACCAGATGTTTCTTACCGTCATGGATGAACGAAAAGACGGAGAAGGGAATATCCTGTTCGGTATGCGTAACGAGCATCTCTGAACGGATATGTTCCAGCTCAGCAAAATCCTGATAAAAACTGGAATAGAGTTTTGTACCATCAGGAGCAAGCAGGCAGGTTCCTTCAATTTCATTGTGTAAAAACAGTTGTTGCCTCACCATCAAGCTCAGGGTCTGTTGATCGTCTTCCCTAGTGAGATCAAGAGTTGATGCCCTCAGGTGTATGAGATCAACCACCATTTCATATGCATTGAGTTTGCTGGAAACCTGTTCAGCCAGCAGTACTGTTTGCAGTTCAAGCCGTTCCTGCATGACGGTTACTTCCTGCATACGTTGTCGCCCCATTACCACCCCAAGCAATAGCAAGATAAGTATGAAGGCCGATATCGGAACGAGATACAGATTGGTATATGATTGGTGGGATTTTGTGCGTAATTTATTCAAGACCATTCCCTTCAATGGGAGATTCTACCTGGTGTATGAACTGCTGAAAGACTGTATATAAATTATCTGAAATCCCCATCTGAGCAACGATTTCTTTCTCCTGCATTACCAGCTGCTGTCGGGTCAGTGCACGATGCTGTTCGTTGACGAGTGTAATGGAAGCCCCATTACGAATAAGAGTAGCTCTGGATTGTACTTGTGCTACTGCGGCATCACGTCTTGCCGCATCAACCAGTTCATCCCAAGTGTTGATGATGACCTGCTGAACATCCTGCGGTATCCGATCCCAAAACTGTGAAGCCGCGATTGGTACATATTGGGCAAAATATTGACGATCTTCATACACGGTATCGATACCGTATTCCCATAGACGCGCACTTGCAATTGTTTCGTAGGAAGTCAGTACTCCATCCACCTGATCACGTTTCAAAGCAGCGGGGAAATCAGGCCAGGGGACGGTCGATGGGAGTGCTCCCATAGCGGCAATACGCAGCGTATTCCCGATGCCTCCGGCTACTCTGATTCGTTTATCGGCAAAGTCTGAGCGACGTGAAATAGCCCCTTCAGTGCTGAATATATGGGTATGTCCCAAATCAATCCAACGACCGAGCACCTTCACATCCACCCCCAGTTCAATCGCCGATATGATTTGGCGTCCAACTTCACTTTCCATGAGCCCATATGCAACTGAAGCATCTCTCCCATACAGGGAGGGAAGAAGGAATAACCCTACCTCGGGAACATAACGGTCAAATTGCCAGGTTCCCGGTACACCGATCTCCACTTTCCCCTGAGCAAGAGCTCTAAAGAGATCGGCATCCCGAAACAGTGTCGCCGCCGGATAAAACTGCACTTCATACTTGCCCGACAGCTGCTCTGCCAATTTATCTGCGAAGCGTTGAACGGCACGGGTCTGCACATGGGACGTCGTGTTTTCTACGGAAATTCGGATAAGCGGTAATTGCTGTGCACCAAGGGGGCTTATGTGACAGAACATACATACCATGAGGACTAATAACGTGTATCGCCGAAACGACGGTCTTAATATATCAGGAACCTGTGTCATACTATTTTGCAGTATATCATCTTCATATCTACAAGAAAAGTTGTAATTTAACCACTGTGGTTGTTCAGTGATTACAATACCCTGTAACTGTTCAGTGAAAACAATACCTTTTCACACAAGAGAGCATTAAGCTTGAAGGATGAAAGGATAGCGATGAGTAAGCGAGAGGCCAAGCGGTTAACGGTGATTGAACAAGTATTGGAGAAGCAGATCACGCAAAAGCGGGCAGCGGAGTTGTTGGGACTGAGTATACCCAGGATCAAGGTGCTGTGTCGGACAGTCCGCAATCAGGGAGCGCAAGCGGTTGTCCACGGTAATGTGGGAAGGGCTCCGGCACATACAGTGTCCGCGCAGGTGTGTGCCTACGTGGTGGACTTGTATCGCCAGAGGTACAGTGATTTCAACTTCAGCCATTTCACGGAGAAGCTCGTGCAGGAGCATGGTCTAGATCTCTCGCGTCCCACCGT
>Ga0334895_1000743_pt1 | contig 39841 bp, 64 predicted proteins | sample GraSluR3_MG_7_FD_207229 | JGI IMG/M metagenome (GOLD analysis project Ga0334895, IMG submission 207229) | Sludge microbial communities from methane-producing bioreactor in Wageningen University, Netherlands - Granular Sludge_31_05-R3 | ecosystem: Engineered > Bioreactor > Anaerobic >... | reverse complement strand
AAAGAGCCAGAGCTAATGATGGAAAAAGCATTGGAAGTGCTAAAGACCAGTCTGAAGAAACCTGAAGATTTTCTGAAGCTGGTACCGGATGAATACGCTGATGCTTTCAAATCGGGATTGAAATTGAACAGTGAACGCAGGACTACGATGATTAAGGACATCACCGAAAACACTGCGGAGGGAACGTGGACTGAGGATGAGTTGAAAGAGATGAATACTGACACACTCATCAAGATTCATAAGTCCATAAAGAAAACCGAAGAACCCCAGGAAGGTGAGGATTATTCCGCCGTAAGTGGGTCATATTTCGGGACATATAGTAAAGGTAAAGCAGTGGAGCCGTTGCTTCCTGCCGGAGTTGAAGTTGAGTCAGAAAAGAAATAAGAAAGGAGGATAAAAATGACTTACAACACAATTAAGATTAAAAAGTTCCTCGACATTGTAGAGGAGTATGAAGCAGCTGCTGCTATTACTCCCGGGATGTTGCTGGAATTAACCAGTGCCGGAAAGGTACAAGCTCACTCCGGTGCGGGACAGAATGCTCTTCCTATGTTTGCTCTGGAAAATGAGTTGGAAGGAGAAGGCATTGGAGATGCCTACGCTGCCGATGACAAGGTACAGACCTGGATTCCCGTAAGGGGAGAAATGGTGTATGCGATCCTTGCTGATGGCAACAACGTGTCTATTGGAGATTATCTGGAATCAAATGGTGCCGGTTATCTTCAGAAGCACGAAACTGACTCTGCGGATGTTGTGGAGTATCCAAATGCTATCGTTGCTCAGGCACTGGAGGCAGTTGATACTTCCGGTTCCTCAGGTGAGGAATCCAGCAAAGAGTTAGGATATGCCCGGAGAATTCTTGTTCGAATTGTTTAACAAAGAAAGGAGGAAATGATGAAAGATTTAGCAAGTGTTGATCTGTTCACTCCTGACGGGAAATTCCGGGGAGATGTAGCAAGACAGATTTTAAGTAACAACAGGTTGGATGCGGGAATGATGAAACCCTTTGTAGGGGAGGATGGTCAGGCATACGTAACTGTGTACAAAGGAGGGAATCCTAAGTCAATACAGAGTTATGCTACCATCCCAGTCACTCACGCAACCCTTCGTAGGGATGAGTGGAAAGCCTTGGATGATGCTGTGTTGAAAGTAGCTGAGGCACGTCTCGGTGGTATTCAAGACCTGATATCTCGGGGATTGGTTTACACCATTGGAAATGGGATGGGTTCGACAGTTTTGGAGTATCATGATGTATCTGATGCACTGGAAGCCGAGCTGACAATGGACGGTGTTAACCGTAGCAAGGGAGATCGTCCGGCATTTGGAACCAATTACTTACCGTTGCCAATTATCCATGCTGATTATGAAATCAACGAAAGGGTATTACAGGCAAGCCGTAAGTTGGGACAGCCGCTGGATACCACCTTGGCTGAGAGAGCTGCTCGCAAGGTGCAAGAGAAACTGGAAAAGATGTTGTTTCAGGATGAAACATACACCTTTGGTGGAGGCACAATTTACAGTTATCTGAACCATCCATCTCGTAATCAGGTGGATTTGAGTAGTTATGGTGCATGGGATGATTCAGCAACCACGGCAAAAAACATCATTGATCTTGTTCTGGCGATGAAACAAGCAAGTATCGATGCACATCACTATGGTCCTTGGATGTTATACATTCCAACTAAGTACGAAACAGTGTTGGATGAGGATTATGACACCAGTACTCCAGGAACTACTATCAGAGAGAGAATCAAGAAGATTAGTGGTATTTTGGACATTCGCATGGTAGATTATCTATATGACAGTGAGGAATCAACCAATGCGGATAATGTACTACTGGTGCAGATGACCAATGATGTGGTTCGTCTTGTTCAGGGTATGGGTATTCAGAATGTTGAGTGGAGCACTGAAGGAAAATTAGTACATCGGTACAAAGTAATGACCATCCAGGTCCCGCAGATTCGTGCAGATTACAATGGAAATTGTGGAATTGTACATGCTGCCTAAAAAGTAAGATCACTAATCATGTGATTTTACATAGTTTATTATGAATACTAAAAATTCAGTAGGTATGAAACGTACAATATTAAATTCTGATCAGGGTAATTTGAAGGAGTTCATTAAGTTAGGAACTGGTTCCCTGCGTTATCAGGGTAAAATCATCAAACCAGGGCAACATTTTATGGCTGATCCCAAATTACTTCCGAGTGCTTTTATGGATGTGATCCAGCCAGTTGAAAAAGGAGTTCCTCCTCAACGAGAGGAAGCTCCAAAGTCAAAGTTTACAGCAGTGTCGCATAGTAGTGGAGGATGGTATGATGTTGTAGATGAGAACGGTAAGGTGGTAAATGAGAAGGCATTGAGGCATCAGGCTGCTCTGGATTTGATTAAGAGTTTGGAATGAGATGGATTGTTCCCCGTATGTGGGAGGGAGGTGAATGTTGGGTAATTGGAGGAGGACCTTCTATTACAGAACAATTTGAAATTCCTCCTGATATAGTAAGAGCTGTTCATTCCAACGAATTAGGTCCGGAGGCATATTCTCCCTACCTTTCTGCTTTGCATGGTAAACATGTAGTTGGAGTTAATGCGTCGTTCTTACTTGGGGATTGGTTGGATATGATGTTTTTTGGTGATCACAAGTTCTTTCTCATGTACTCCCGGGAGTTGTTTGAGTGGAGGGGAGTGAAAGTGACTTGTCATTCTAAATTCTCTAACAATTATCAGGAGTACAGGATAAAGTATTTAGCTAAAGACAGCAAGGGCAGAGGAATCAGCAATGATCCGTCTAAAGTGTGTTGGAATGCTAACAGTGGGGCAGCGGCAATTAATTTAGCAGTACATACGGGAGTGAAAAGAATTATTTTGCTGGGTTTTGATATGACGATTGGTAAAGATGAACAGACTACACATTGGCATTCACTTTATAGTCAGTTTGTTGTGAATAATAAAAGAAGGACCATGAAAGGAAGGGAAAATCGAATTGTTGTTCACAAGTTGCCGTACGACAGACATTTGGAAGGATTCCCTTTAATTGCACGGGATGCTGCTAAATTGGGAGTGGAAATTATTAATGCAAGTCCGGACAGTAAGATTAAAGAATTTCCAAAGGTGCGAGTAAAGGATTTGTTATGAGAAAGGTGAGAAAAAGAAAGGTAAAGAGGTATGATTGGTTGGTTGATCAAATCCACAAGAATCAGTATCAAGTAGGTGCTGAAGTGGGGTGTGCTGAAGGAAATACTACTGTGCGCTTGTTACAAAGCTGTCCGCAGTTGAGATTGTATGCTGTGGATCTATGGGGTTCTCAATTTGGGAGGTACTCCTCATACAGTCAGGAGATTTACAGACATTGGGATTTTGTCCGTATTATGACACAGTTTACTGACAGGATGTATCCTTATCGAGATCGGGTAATCATTTTACGAGGTTGTTCATGGGAGATGGCAGAAAAAGTGGAAGAGCCACTGGATTTTGTTTTCATTGATGCTGATCACACATACACAGCGGTTAAAAAAGATGTGCAGGCATGGGGAAAAGTTCTCCGTGGGGAGGGATTAATCAGCGGACATGATTGTAATTTGGAGGGAGTGCGAGAAGCACTGAATGAAGTCCTTCCCGGATGGAAATACACTGGTGTGGATAATGTTTGGTGTGGAGTAAAAGAACAGATACGATGGGAATAAAAGCACGACAGGGGTATGTCTCAAAACCTATGCTGAAATTTGGGTTTCTTCAGCAGTATGGATTGCGTAAGTGTACTAACTCGAGGGAACCTGTGGTGGTGTTTGGATGTTACAAAGCACCAGATCTCAGATTTATTCAGGCTCATAGGGGGACCATCATTCTGTACTGGTGTGGTAACGATAGTTGGAAAGCGGATTTGAACAGGGTAAATCGTCCAAATATCATTCATGTAACTAATATTCCTGCAATACAGAGGTATTTGCAGGACAAGGGATTGACTATTCATTTGGTTCGTATGGCTGTCCGTGAAAAGCCAAAACCCATGATAAGAGGAAAGAAGGTATATGCTTACTTGCACCGTGGAAAACCTGAGTATCATGGAAGTAAAGTAGTTAAACAGTTAAACGGTTATCCTATTTTGATAGGGGATCATTCTATTCCGGCAAGAGAATGGTATGCTGGTAAAGCGGATGAGTTTTATGGACAGTCTTTTGTCGGATTGTTTTTGAGTGCATATGCTGGAGGAGGAACCAGCATTGTGGAGATGGGAGTACGTGGAATTCGTTGTGTGACCAATGTGTTGAGTATGCCACACACTATACCGTGGACGGATGTACAGAGCGTTCAAAATGCAATAAACGAGCAGGCACAGTACATTGGAAAGAAAGATACAGAATTGGCTTGGGCTGTTTATGAATCTATGGTACAGGTAAATTGTTTTGACTTGGATAAATTGATAATTCAATGATAGCAGTAACATTATTTGTAATGACATATCGAGGGTATGCTACTTTGTTGGAGGTGGTTAATGAGGTGTCTTCTTTGAATGTTGTTCAAGTTGTAACTGCTCGAGATAGTGCATTACAGAAGGATTATTGTGATGAAATTAAGACATTTTGTGTGAATCAGGGAATTCCTGTGTATGAACGTGGTGATCAATACAAAATTTCAACAGATTGGGTTATTGCCGTGGCTTGGCGTTGGATGATTGATCCTTTCAACTTTAAACTGATAGTATTTCATGATTCATTACTACCAAAGTATCGGGGATTTGCACCAGTAGTAAATGCTTTGATAAAAGGTGATACAGAGATAGGAGTGACGGCTGTATGTGTTAAAGAAGAAGCAGTTGGTTATGACACAGGAGAAATTGTAGCTCAAAAGAAAATAGGAATTAAGTATCCAATTAAAGTCAGAAGTGTTTTGGACATGGTTGCTGTGTTGTATCAAGAGTTAGTACATGAGGTGGCTTCTAATTTGGTAAGTGGTTTAGCAACTGTTTTACAGCAGGAGGATCAAGCTACATACAGTGTTTGGCGTGACGGGGAAGATTACAGGATTGATTGGAGTCAATCGTCAGAGGAGATTTGTCGTTTTGTTGATGCCGTTGGATATCCCTATTTGGGAGCTACAACTAATATTGGTGATTTGCTGGTGCGAGTGGAAGATTGTGAAGTGTATCCTGATGTTAAGGTTGAATTAAGAGAAAAACACGTTGGAAAAGTACTGTTTATGGTGGATGATCGTCCTGTGGTGATCTGTGGGAAAGGATTGTTGAGACTGAAATCTGCTTTTTATGATATTGGAGGGTATTCTATATTTCCACTGAAAAAATTTAGAACGAGATTTAGATGACAACTAATTTAATATACAAATGTAAGCACAATCCTTACAAGATTGTAAGGATGTTTGAAGAGGAGGTAGCAAACTACACTGGTGCTCCCTACGCAATAGCAGTAGATAGTTGTACTAATGCCTTGTTTCTTTGTTGTGTGTATTGGAAGGTTGTTCTTGTGGAAATTCCATCTAAAACATATCTGTCTGTTCCACAGGCTGTTATGCAAGCTGGGGGAGAAGTATTGTTCAATCGAAGCAAGAATGATTGGAAAGGGGTTTATCAATTAGAACCATACCCGGTTTATGATGCTGCTAAGCGGTTTACTACGGAAATGTATATACCAGGAACAATGATGTGCCTTTCTTTTCACATAAAAAAGCACCTAAAGATAGGGAAAGGTGGGATGATTTTAACTGACGATAAATTTGCTGCTGAGTGGTTTAAACAAGCACGGTATGAAGGACGGCATGAGAAGTTATATCATGAGGATAACATTACGGAGATGGGTTGGAATATGTACATGACTCCTCAGGAGGCAGCTCATGGGTTGGCCCTGATGCAAAACATACCATTACACAACGACGATTTGAAAGAGGAAAATGGGTATAGAGATTTAACTGAGTTTTCATTGTTCAAGAAATGCAAAGTGGTAGGATAAACATAGTGTGTATTCTTTGGAAAGGAAATTTCCGGGGAAGAGATTTTTCGGAGAATGATGTGGTGAGACTTCGTCAGACGGTGGATAAACACATTGACCGTCCGTACACGTTTTATTGCCTTACAAACGATCCTACAGCGGAAGTACCAGCCGAAAAGATAATGATGAAACATAACTGGCCGGGATGGTGGGGGAAAATTGAACTTCATCGACCAGATTTGCCAAAAGGAAGAACCTTGTATTTGGATTTAGACAGTCATGTAGTGCGGTCTTTGGCTCCTGTTCTGGATTTTCCCGGAAATTTGGTTATGTTCAAAAATCGCGTTCCTAACAGAAAAAGGAGAACTGTTGAAGGGTGGAAGTTGGTTCGTCGTTATCAGGCGGCAGTCATGTTGTTTACACCGGGAAGTACTACACAAGTTTATGAGCGATTTTTGCAGGACCCGAAGGGGTATATGAACACTTACCGTAGTGATCAGGATCTGATGGGAGAATGGATTGCCAATCAGCCAACGTTTCCTGACAGATGGCTGCGAAAAATGGGTGAGTTAAAAGCTGGTAAACCTCTTCATTCGGAAACAATCATAGTCACAGGACAACCAAAGAATGATTCTTTTCGCGATCCAAAGTATGCTCCGTGGTTAGCACAATGGGCAAGAGGAAAGGAGGAGTTATGTATGTAATAATTTTCTATTGGCAAGGTGATCGATGGCAGCAGAAGGATTATGAGCAGCCAGCAGGTTATCACAATCCGTTGCAACACCATATCAATCGGGTGGGGAGAATTGCAGATGATTTACCTGCTCGTTACATTAACAATCTTTTCCGTGGAGTTCGTCGGTTTGCTGAGTGTGATTTCAAATTTATTTGCTTTACGAATGAACAAGTTAAAGTAGATCGTGGTATTGAAATAAGAGCGTTTCCGTTGGTTTCGAAAATGGGAGTTCTTCCCCGTTTATGGATGTTCTCTCGAGAAGCAGGTTTGTTTGGTCATCAGGTATTGTGCTTGGACTTAGATGTAGTAATTGTTGGGAACTTGCGAGACATAATGGGATACAAAGGTTCCTTTTGCACTCGTAGGAAATTTGCACCTACTGCAAAATTAGCTGAGATTGATGGGGATATAATGAGTTTTTATGCGGGGGAAGAAAATGAAAGACGATTTTGGCTTCCCTTTGTTAAAGAGGTAGAAAGGTGGGAGCATTTGACATTGGGAAGAGAAAGATACTGGATTCGGCATTGTACTAAGGATCAAGAGATTGACTGTTGGCAAGATTTGTTGCCGGGACAAGTTGTATCGTACAAATGGCATGCTCGCAGAAGGTTGCCTGATAATGCGAGAATTGTGTCTTGTCATGGGTCTCCTCGGCCACATGAAATCAATAATGGATGGATTAAACAATATTGGCAGTAAAATGATGGAGCCTATTTTAATCACCGGATGTGCAAGGAGTGGTACCAGTATGGTTGCTGGGGTTATCAATATTTGTGGTGCTTTCGGAGGAAACATGTCAGGACCCAATAAAAACAATGAGAAGGGAATGTTTGAAAACGCCAGGATACGTAATCAGTTGGTAAAACCATATTTGCGCAAGATAGGGGTAGATCCGTTGGGGCAGTATCCTCTTCCAGATGTAAACAATCTTCCTATACCGAGGGATTGGAGACTGCAAGTTTTACAGATTATGAAGGAAGAAGGATACACAAAAGGACCATGGATGTACAAGGGAGCTAAAGCGTGTTTGATGTGGCCTGTTTGGCATTATGCTTTCCCGGATGCTAAGTGGGTTATTGTTCGTCGTAAAACATCTGACATTATACGTTCATGTCGCAAAACGGCATTCATGACGGCATTTACTCACCCTAACAAGTTAAGAGCTGTACAAGCTACTACAATTGATGAGGGGTGGTTATGGTGGGTTCATCAGCACGAAAAGCGGTTTGTGGAAATGATCACAGAAGGGTTGAATTGTCAGGTAGTCTGGCCTGAGAGAATGGTTGATGGGGATTATAGTCAGATGAAAAGTGTGATAGAATGGTTGGGATTAGAGTGGAAGGGAGAAGAAGTAGTAAAATTCATTGAACCAAAGTTATGGAAAGCTCGTCAAATGAAGAAAGGAGGATAACATGGTTATTTTAATTACAGGTAAAGCTGGTGCTGGTAAAACACATTATGCAAAGACATTGAAGGTGGAGTTGGAAAAGGAAGGACTTCAAGTAAAGTGGTTGGATGGAGATGACTTTCGTGAGCAGACTGGCAATCAGGACTACTCTGATGATGGGAGGTTAAAAAATCTGGTACATGCCGCTCGGATAGCGGGGAGATATGAAGAGAGTGGGGAGATAGTATTGTTGAGTTTTATTGCCCCACGGAGAAAATGGAGGGATGTAATGCGGAGCTACTGGAAAGACTCCCGAACAGTGTACATTCCTGGGGGAAAGTTATGGACAGGAACAATTTATGAACGTCCAAGTTGGGAGGAGTTAAAATGATTCGCTGGAGAAAGATAAAGGTAGGTTTGTTAGTCGTACAAGGAATTGTTTATCGATTGTTTATCATTGGTTGCAATTTTTTGTTCTTTTATTTGATAATGAGACAAGTAGATCAAGCATTGAAGTTTTCGCTTGGATGGAATGTCATTAACATTTGTTTGTATTATTCATTTCATTTCATCTGGGCAAAATTGTTTAAACTTGGGAAGGAGGACAAGTAAATGGCACGCACAACTGTTATTGAAGTCAGTAAAATTCTGGACAATACCAATTTGGATGATAGTGTATTACGATCATTCATAAACACAGCTAATTCATTGGTAACTACTTACCTGGGTGATTCCGGATTGGGTGAAACCATCCTTACAGAGATTGAGAAATGGTGGGCAGCTCATCTGGTTAGTACTACAAGGGAACGTACTGCAAAAAGTGAGAAAGTTGGGGATGTATCCGTTGAGTACACCGGGGAATTTGGGAAGGATTTGGAGTCATCTCCCTATGGACAGATGGTTTTGCAATTGGATTCCACTGGAATTCTTTCTAAATTAGGGAAACGAAGAGTGTATTTTAAAGCGATTAAAAGTTTTGATGATTGATGAGTGTAATGGGAACAATACAAAGATTCTGCACCCAGAAAGCAGTGTACTGGGGTAATCCTGCTCCGGATGGTTATGGAGGATACACTTATGACAATCCGGTGGAAATTGATTGTCGTTGGGAAGACCGAAAGGATTTGATTACGGATAATGATGGAAATCAAATTGTTTCTCGGGCAAGGGTATTTGTTACACAGGATTTGAATGAGCAAGGATGGTTGTATCTCGGGGATTTGGATGATTTAGATAGTGCACCCACCCCAAAAGAGAGTGGTGCTTATCAAATAAAGAGGTTTGACAGAGTTCCTGCGGCAAAAAGCACAACGGAATTTGTTCGGATAGCGTATTTGTAAAATTGTTTTGTATGACACAAGGGTTAAAAGGAATACCAGGAGTGATGAGAAATCTCAATGTAGAGATTCAGAAGATAAAAGGGAGAAGCATGAAAGGATTGATTTTGGCTGTAGCAGAAATCAGAAGAGATATGGATAAAACTCCTCCTCTTATCCCTATTGATACTGGTAACTTGCGGGGATCGTGGTTTACTACTCCGTTTTATCATATAACTACTCCGGGGATAATGTTTGGGTTCAGTGCAAATTATGCTTGGTTTGTACATGAGATGGTGGATAAGGGAAAGAAGATTAATTGGAATAGACCAAATTCAGGTCCAAAATTTCTTGAAGCTGCTTTAAAACGAAATGAAAAGAAGATACTGGAAATTATCGCACAAGAATCTAAAAAATTATGAATGCGCCATCTGTTGATATAAAGGACATGTTGGAGAGTGAGAGCTCTTTAGGATTGCTTTTTGCTACAAATTTGTTTGTTGGAAAGGAGGAGAACAGTCCAGATGATTGTGTTACTATTTTTGATACTTATGGACGTTCTCCTCTCTTGGAGTTGGAAGGGAATAGTGGGTATGAGTATCGGGCAGTACAAATAAGAGTGAGAAATAATAGTTATGTAGCTGGTTGGAACTTAATGCAACAAATATATGATTTACTCCACGGAAAGAATCATGAAGTGTGGAATAACAGTGAATATCAAATCATCTATGTCAGTAGTGGTCCAGCTCTACTCGATTGGGATGAAAATGATAGAGTACGATTTGTTTTAAATTTAGAAATCCAAAGAAAGGAGGTGTAATGCTATGAGTAATGCTGTTGCAGGTGTAGGCACTCTATTCCGTAGATGGAGTGGAACGGCTTGGGCGAATATTGCGGAGGTTAACAGTATCAGCGGACCCAAAATGTCCCGGGAAACTATTGACGTAACGTCTTTAGATTCAACGGGGGGTTATCGAGAGTTTATTGCTGGTTTCCGGGATGCTGGTACGGTTACCTTGAACATGAATTTCACCCGTGCTGGGTATGATCAAATGAAAGATGACTTCGAGTCAGACACTTTGCAGAATTATGAAATTGTTCTGCCCGATGCGGAGAATACTTCCGTAGAATTTGAGGGGTTGGTTACAGAACTGCCTTTAACCATCTCACCGGATGACAAAATCACTGTTGATGTAACCATCAAGATCAGTGGTGAACCAACTGTCAATTCAGGTAGTGGGTCTTAATTTTTTATGTGAACTAATCAAGTTCATTTTTTTTAATTGTTTTGTTTAACTTTTTAAAAAATTCTAATCATGGTAAAGTACATAAAGTACCAGGGAAAACAATATCCAGTCAAAATCGGTTATCGGGTATTAAAGAATCTGCAGAAGGAAGGTGTTGATTTGAGTGCTGTTAAAGAGGATTTAACTGTATATGAAACACTTTTGTTCTATGCTCTTCAAGCAGGAACAAAGATTGAAGGTGAAGAAATGCCTTTCTCCAGAGACCAGATGGAAGATCTACTGGATGAAGTTTTTGAGGAGTTTGTAGGCATTGTACTGGATTTTTCCCAAAACCTGGGGACTCCTTACTCCCCTACGGAGAGGAATTCTCAGGGGGATCTGAACAGTTAGTGTCTTTTGAGGCAAGATTAAGTGAGTTATTTGGTATAGCAGTTAGTCGTTTTGGGTTATCTTGGGATGAATTTTTGGAATTATCTCCGATCGAATTTCATTGGGCGTTGAAGGATTCCAACATGAGAGAATTTAATTTGCAGCGGTCAATTTTTGAAGCAATGAGGATTCAGACTGTTCATTTGATGAACATTTCTGGCAAATCGCTGAAAAGGGAAATTACTAATCCTCAACAGTGGATGCCTTTCGTGTGGGAAAAAACAACTAAGTCGGTTAAGAAACAATCTGTTGAAGAGATGAAAGAAATTCTACTCAGTATAATCAGTGGTGTAAAGAGAAAAAATGAACGACTAAGAAGGCTAAAAAAGAGTGCTCCACCAATTAAGCAACAAAAGAAGAGAAAGAATTAACACACATGGCAGGAAATCGTATAGGAATAGGACAGTTAGTTGCCAGCATTGGGTTGGATTTAACTGCTCTTCAGACTGGGTTACTTCGAGCAGAGCGATCCATGCAGCAGGCTGGAAAGAACATGCAACGCATAGGGAAGACAATGTCTATGTCTGTTACTCTTCCTTTGTTGTCGATTGGTGGAGCTGCTTTTAAGATGGGCAATGATTTTGAGAGTAGTTTGTCTAAAGTCATTGGATTGGTAGGAGTAGCACGGGATCAGGTAAGAGCATGGGAAAAGGATATACTACGATTGGCACCTACCGTAGGTAAATCACCGAAAGAATTGGCAGATGCTATGTTTTTCATCACTTCGGCTGGTTTACGTGGTGCGGAGGCGTTGGAAGTCCTGGAAATGTCTGCAAAAGGATCGGCGGCTGGTCTGGGTGAGACAAAAGTAGTTGCTGATTTGGTTACGTCAGCTATGAATGCCTATGGTAAAGAGAATCTAAGTGCTGCTCAAGCTACTGACATTCTTGTGGCTGCCGTGAGAGAAGGAAAAGCAGAGGCTGCCTCTTTGGCTGCTGCTATGGGACAAGTTCTTCCTATTGCATCTGCTATGGGAGTGGAGTTTAATGAGGTATCAGCTGCGGTTGCTGCTATGACTCGTACTGGTACAGGAGCAGAAACAGCATCTATGCAATTGAAGAACGTTTTAAACTCACTTTTAAAACCAACTTCACAAGCTGAGGAAGCTCTTGATAAAATGGGGACTTCATCGGCCAATTTAAGAAAGACTATTAGGGAAAAGGGAGTTCTTGCCGCACTGATGGAAATTCGTTCTCTTACTAATGTGTGGGGGGAAGAGATGATGGCGGAAATCTTCCCAAATATTAGGGCACTGACTGGAGTACTTGATTTGATGGGTAGTAATTTAAAGGATAATGTTGGTATTTTTGGTGCGTTGGAAGAAGCCACTGGAGCATTAGACAAAGCCTTTGAAGAAGTGTCCAATACTGGTGATTTTAAATTCAAACAAGTTTTAAGTGATTTAAAAACTACTGCTACTATTTTGGGGGAATCAGTAAGGGATTTCTTGCTTCCGGTATTTGAAAAGATGAGAGATGCTTTACAACGAGTTACGAATTGGTTTAATGGGCTGAATGATGTACAGAAAGAAACAATTATCAAAGTAGCAGCAGTAGCAGCAGCTATTGGTCCTGCTGTATTTGTGGTAGGGAAATTAGTGTCAGGTGTAGGTGCAGCTATAAAAGCGTTCCGGGTGCTGGCTACTGTGTTGGCAACAAACCCTATTCTGCTTGCAGCTGGAGCGGTTACGGCGGCGGCTGTTGCAATAGTTAAATTTACTAATAAGGTCAGTGCGGCGAGAGAGGAGATGGCTTCTTTATCCAGTGTAGTTAAGCAGAATGTAGCGGAAGAGAAGGTAGAGCTACAATTGTTGCTCAGGGTAGCAGAAGATGAAAATACTGCTTTGAAAGATCGTAAAAAAGCTATTGATGAATTAAATAGAATTCTACCTGATTATTTGGGGAATATTGATGAAGAAAAAATCCGCACCGGAGAAGCAAAAGAGATGGTGGATAAGTATATTCAGTCTTTGGAAATGAAGGCACGGTTGCAAGCTGCGGAGGAACGGTTGGTAGAATTGGAAAAGGAACGAATTAAGGCACTTGAGGAGGGAGACAATAAAAAAGTTAAATTCTTACAGACTGCGTGGAATGCAATAAAGACAAGTGGAAATTACTTTAGGTTTTTGGAAGCACAACAGGAGACCGCTGCACGAAACACTGCGAAAGCATTGGAGGATAATGAAAAACGTAGACAAGCTCTGTTAGAAGTAATTGACGAAACAAGTACTGCTGTACAAAATATAGCTGATGCAGAGCAGGAGATTGCGGATGCTTTAGCTGATGCTGAGAAAAAACGACAAAAAACAGATGAAATTTTAGCACAAGCTGAAGCTGCAGAGAGACAAGCAGAAGCATACAAAAAGATGCTGGAGACGATGGAGTCTATGAAGAAATTGTTTGCCGAGATGGCTAAAAATGCACCTAAGTTTAGATCTGAAACATCTATCGGCACTCCGGAAACAAAGGATGTAAGTCCCTTTAAAGGATTTGATTTCACTACATGGGCTGGGGTAGATACATCTGAATTGGCTCCTATGGAAGTTCCAGAGGTTTTGATTGAAACGACTGACTATTGGAAAAAATTAGGAGAAACCATTACTGAGACAACAACATTGACCTCTATTTTTTCTGATGCTATACTTGGTATTGGAGACGCTTTTGAAGGGATTTTCAACAAGACAAAGGGTGGATTTAAAGATATGGTCACATCCATATTGGAGGGATTAAATCAAGTGATCACTGGATTGCTTGCGGAAGCTATTGCGGCTACAATCACTGGCAGTATGAAAACAGCAAAGAATCCGATTGTAGGTTTGGCATTAGCGGCAGTAGGAACGGGATTATTGCTGGCATTGTGGAAAAGTAAAGTGCCTGAATTTGCCAGTGGGGGATTAGTATATGGAGACACTTTGGCACGTGTTGGTGAGTATCCAGGAGCTAAACAGAATCCTGAAGTAATTGCTCCTTTGAGTAAGTTACAAGGGTTGTTACAAAATCGAGCAGAGACTCATGTATTTGTGCATGGAGAATTTGATGGCAGAGTTTTACGTCTCGTCCAGGATTACAGCGAAACTATTGAAAGGAGATCACGGTGAGTTATCAAACAAAATATAAAGTAGGATGTCATTCGTTGTTAGATAACGCTGCGTGGATAGTGTATATTGAACAGGATGGTTTTTTAGGGTCTGTTACAGAGCTGCTTGGTGCTGGCAATGTGATTGAAATACGACAAGAGGGGACATCTAATGATATTTTATCCCCTATCATAGGCACTTCATTGACTATTCACATTCAGGCTGAAAGTAGGTTACAGTTAGTTGAGTTTTTATATGCCAGCAATAAGGAGTACCGTATCATTGTAAAGGAGCAAAAGGAAGGCAGTTCATCCGTTTATAGTTTTATGTCTTTTTTCATCCTTCCAGAAGGATGTCAAATGCAGTATATTAATGGGGTACATATAGTTACATTAATAGCAACTGATGGATTGGGGGATTTAAAAAACATTGAGTACCGGAATCCTACTACTGATGCACTATATACTGGATGGGAGACAGATTTGGAAATTGTTCGTCGTTGTTTGATGCGTATTGGTGATAATGATATAAATTTACTATGTGATGCTACTGATTTGCATGAAGTTGGGTACTCATCAGGATTGGCAAACTATAAATCAAATCAAGATCGGTTTCTCAACGAGACAGAAGATGGATTGGTTCCCTGGTTTTGTTATGATGTATTAAAAGCAGTGTTGGAAAGTTATGGTGCACGACTGATTCAGGGCAATCAAAGCTGGTGGATCGTTCGACCTGTTCAACAGGATGATTTAGTTAGCGGTTACAATGTGCGTTGTTATAGTATGGAGGAGTCTTCCTATGATAATGTGGCTTATCAAATTTATCCAAAGGTATCTATTTCCGATAATCTTGCTAATCTCAGAAATCCAGCTGCTAATGAGTGGTTTATACGTGAGAATTCTTTAAAATTACAAGCTCTTCCCGGGTGGAAATCTTACACTCAACTACAAAACACAGGTGTTCTCAATCTGATAAAAACAGGGAGTTTTCAGGATGATATAACTGTAATTGAATCCTATTGGATTGGACAAGGGTTTATGTATTACGACATCGTCCCCAGAGGAACTCAATCTCAGCAGGAGTATGTGTATGATAAGGATAAGGATTCTCTATCAAAAAAACTTGTACAACGGGAAGATTACTGCATGAAGTTAGGTTTGGTTGGTTATGGAGATGGTAGTGTTTCCTATGTTGAATACAATGAAACTATCACTTTCTCCGGTGCTACCCGTTTTAGGATTAAAGTTGAAAGTAAAACTACTTACGGAGAAGGACCCGATCCATTGTTAGGGGTAATGATTTGGATTGTTCGTCCTCTTACCGGTAAGAAGTATTATCTCTATCGCAAAAGTGGGGAAACTGATGATAAAAGGGAATTACAATGGGTAATTGAGGATACAGATACCCCTTGCATTGAAGTGCCGTATGATGGAAGTGATTCATGGCAAAGTTGGGAATTTGTTACTGATATTGTCCCATTTAGCGAGGACAATGTAACGTTACATGTGAGATTACATCGACCAATCGAAGTCAGTAGTGATGGTGCAAATGTTGGGACTACTTATTATGATAATATAGAAGTGTATGGTACGGCTGAAGATGAAATGGCTCCCACTGAATTTTCTGAAGACATTGAATTGAATGAGGATAATACGGAAGTACCAGCAGATAGGGAGATTAAAATAGGAGATTGTTACCGAACACGTCCGAGTGCATCTACTTCTCACCCCACAAATGAATTCCAACTAAAGGGAGTAAAGGTAGTAAGAGTAGAAAATCTTGGATCACAACTGCTGGATAATCCTAATTTTGACAACTGGACAAACCACCTGCCTGATGGTTGGAGCAGTAATATTGATGCTGATTATGTTAAAAACAAACATTTGGAAAGCTGGACGGGTGATGACCCGACCGATTGGGAAAAATCCGGATGGGGAACATGGTCAATTGTGCAGAGTGAACCGGGAGTTGCAAAGTTCTATTCAGCTGGTGGTGGAACATCAACTGCAGCACTATCACAGTATATAACCATGACAGCTGGCCAAAAATATGGCATTGTAATTAATGTTAAATCAATCACTAAAGGTATGGTATATTTGCGTTTTTCGAACCGGTTTGTTCTTTTGGAATACATTACTACACCGGGGATTCATGTGTTTTGGTTTGAAGCTGAAGGTAGTGATGATCTGATTGTAAGAACAATATCTGACGTAGAATGTGAATTTGAAATTGATTATGTTCAGATATTTACCCGGCATATCATAGAAAGTCCATCCGGCCATGTCCGTATGCTGGCGGTGGATGGGAAGTATATATATATATACCAAACAAGAATAATGACCATTGGCAATTATTACAAGTTAGTGGTTAATGTTTCGGGTGTATCAAATGGTTATCTATACATATCGCCAATGAGATTCGGCGGAACCGAAGCAGATAACACCCTGAAAGCGGGTATTAACACATTCTATCGCACGGCGCAGGAGGACTCTGTATCTGTTGTCGGCAACACCGCAGGCACCACCGACGTAACGCTTGACTATGTTTACCTTTATGAATGTACGATAGAAAGTGATAATGATGTTTTTACGTTGCATTGGAAAGACCTTCGTGATAGTGTAGCAAAATTTACATTATTTGACCATTTGAAAAATGTGTTAAAAAGATTTCGTCGAAATACTATACTGTCACTAAGGGGATCGTTCATTGGGGTATTTGATGAATTGGAACCAACTAATATTTCTCCTTTTCTTAAAGTTATTGATGAAAATGAGTATTTAAACAAAATATTCATTCCAAACTTGATAACTTTTATTCCTCGACAAAACATGATTGAAGGAGAGTGGGTCGAACTCCCACCACATAATGCTGAGTGGGATGTGACTTTGCAAATAAGTGACGAAAGTAATTTGGGAATTGTAGAAGTAGAAACAGTTGATGTATTAATTGGTTCAGATATTCACATTGATAGCGTTTATGTTCCGGATGGCACTATTGAAGATCCTATGTCAATAGATGTGAAGGTTAATAATCTTGACACTGCGGACACTTACACTTTTTATTGGGAGATTTGGGATTCTTTGAATAATGTGATTAGTTCTGGTTCTCAAGATTTGTATGTGTCGTTTGGTAGTAGTGTTCATGTTTACATCACTAATGCTAATTATCCGGATTTTCCGGATACTTATCGTGCCCGTGTTAAGATAGGTACTACTGGAGATTGGGTGTTTAGTAATTATTTTGACGCGGGATAAGTTAAAAACAGAAATGCTATGGTTACAAATTTTGCTAAAAAACAGTTGTTGTTGGGGGGATTCAATTTAACTACAGATACTATAAAAGTTGCTCTCCTCAATAGCAGTCACTCGGATGATCCAGATACACTGGAGTACTTTGATGATGTGAGTACAAATGAAATTTCTGGAACTGGTTATACTGCTGGAGGAAAAACGTTGTCATCAAAGAGTGTATCACAAGATAATACGAATAATTTGGCTAAATTTGATGCTGCAGATGTAGAGTGGGATCCACTCACTGCCAGTAACATTCGTTATGCTTGTGTGTATAAATACACTGGAACCAATTCAACATCTCCCATCTTGTGTATTATTGATTTTGGAAGTGCATACAGTCCTTCAGGGGGATTGTTCAAAATAATTTGGGGGGATAATGGTATTTTTCGAATCAGAAATGTTTAAAAGAGAATTAGCAAGAAATCCCACAAGTCTTTAGCTTGTGTGGATGAATTGCGTTACCAATATTGTAGTTGTTTTTCTAAATTATTTTTTGTATTGTATCAAAATATATTTTGTTGTTAGCTAATATTGTATTATCTTTACAGTATGAAACAAAGAAGATTAACGCATAAAGAAAAAACGGAGTTATTTGCTAAATATGAAACTGGTAAATACACAGGTGCTGATTTAGCAAAAGAATATCCAATTACCTTAACGGCAATAAATGGGCTTTTGAGAAGGAATGGATATAAATCAAAAAGTCAATCAGAACTTCAAAGAAAATACTCAATTAATGAAAATTTTTTTGATGTAATTGATACAGAAGAAAAGGCATACTTTTTAGGTTTTCTTTATGCTGATGGATGTAATGCAACAAATAGGAATGCAGTTATATTGTCACTTAAGGAAGATGATAGAGATATATTAGAAAAATTAAATAGTCTTTTGCAGCCCCAAAAACCTTTAGGGCGTACAAAATATGGTCAAAATACTTTGATGATATCAAATAAGCACATAAGCCAAAGACTTATTGAATTAGGATGTCATAGAGCAAAAACATATTCATTAGTGTTTCCATCTGAAAAACAAGTTCCTAAATATTTAGTGAGACATTTTGTTCGTGGATATTTTGATGGTGATGGTTGGGTTGGAAAAAATTCTATATGTATTGTAGGTACGATTGACTTTTGTAATTCATTATCCAGTCTTTTGAAAAATAAGTTTGATATAAATTGCTACATAAGAGCAAGGCATCCTGAGAGGAAAAACAATATAAGGATGTTAGAGATAAATAGTAGACAAGCAAGAGTATTTTTAAAGTGGATATACAGTAATTCTACTATTCACATGCAAAGAAAATATGATAGATACATAAAACAAATGGAATATGAAAAATCATTAACAGAGGTTAGAGTTTGCAGTATTGATGGGTGTGATAAAAAACATTCAGGTAAAGGATATTGCCGAAACCATTACTATCAATTATGTGGTGGTAAAGAAAAAAGAAGAAAAAGATATGAAAGTAAAGGAAAATAATTATTTGGCTGCTAACAATATCAAACGTTTTGCTTTTCGAAATATAAATACGGTTGGAACGACCGAAATTTACGCTTGCGGAGATATGAGTGGGGTTATTCACTCAGCCCAAGAAGCCCACGAATCTTTAGTTCGTGGGTAGTTCACTTAAATCTATGGAGGGTTTTATTATGAACACAATTATTGCGTTTTTAATCAGTGGAGTATTGTGGTACTTCTTTGGCTGGGTTATCCTCGGTATAATGGGATACGATGTAAAAATTCAAAAGCACAAAAAAGAACAGAAAAGGAAGTAAAATGTGTAGGTAAAATGAAAAAGTTAGTGATGAATGACAGTACTGCTTTGTTCCTTTATGCTATGGAGTTTTACGGGGTCCGTGAAAAGATAGGCGATGAGCACAATCCTGTTATCCTTAATTGGTTCCACCAGATCGGGCACCAGTGGGTCACCACCGATGAAACATCATGGTGCAGTGCATACCTGAACTATATATGCAAGGAGATGGGTATGGAATACAGTGGTGAGTTGACGGCAAGGAGCTGGTTGAAGGTAGGAACTGATGTGCCTTTACGTGATATACGACGTGGTCATGTAGTGGTATTCTGGCGCGAAAGTCCTTTAAGCTGGAAGGGCCATGTTGGGCTTGCCGTGGCACGTGATCTGCACCACGTTTATACATTGGGTGGAAATCAGGACAATATGGTGTGCATTAAGCCTTACCGGACAGACAGATTGCTTGGCGTTAGAAAGCTTAAAAGAACAACATTTACATGAAGAGCAAAACATACCTTTTTTTGGCCGTTTCCCTGACCTCTGCCTGCAATATGGAAAGGTGGTGTATGGAGACGTATCCGCCGGATGAAAAGCCGCCAGAGACGATAATAACAACAAAAGACAGCATTATATATCGGGACACAACTGTCTATATCTATTTGCCAGGTCAGACAGATACGGCCTATGTTGAGGTACCATGCCCGGATCAGCCGGCATACATCCCTGATACGGCAATGGCAGAGACAGAGCTTGCAAAGGCGTGGGCATGGATGCAATGGCGAAAGATTAATCTTGTGTTGGTGCAGAAAGATACTACAATTACACAACGGCTTGATTCGGCAATTATGGAAGCCCGGCACTGGAAGGAAAAATACACAACGGAGACAAAGGTAAAGGTAATATATGAGGCCCCGGGTTGGTGGCGTTTTACACATTATGGTTTTTTTGCCTTGCTTTTACTGTTGATTATTATTTTTATCGTAAAACACTTGACAAAGTGATACTAATTTTGTAAATTGCATTTGCCTTAATTGTTGGGTTTTCATGGGCATTTGGTTTTTGGGGGAGTATGCTGACAAACGGTGTGCTCCCCTTTTTTATGTTATAAAACATACAAATTAATGCAAAATAATTGTTAAAAAACTTGCATTGTATGCAAAATTGTGTTATATTTGATATAGAATTTAAAACCAAAACCCATGGAAAACGAAAAATTTAATAGCAAAAAACAGATCGCCGAACTGATCGTCGGCGATGCCTACACAAGAAGTGAAGCCATAGTTAAAACATGGATGAACCAACTCTGCTCTATGCTGGAAACGGCAGATGAGCAGGGTAGTTTCATCGCCGACATAATTGACAAAGTGATCTCGAATCAAAGGATCAGCACCAAGCAGGCATGGGCAGTTGCCTACTGGGCTGAAAAAAATGGGTATGTTAATTAATTTTTAAAACCAAAAGCCATGAAAACAGTAGAAAAAACAATCAGCACAACCACCGAAAGAGGGACAAAAGTAACCCTGACAGTTATTGCTGTCAGAGGATGGGAGAAAAGGAAAGAAGTTAATTTTAGCGACGGATGGAACGTCGAAGTGGAAAGGATGAGGGAGGTTAAAGAAACTAAAATGACCATTGAATTTAACAGCCAAAAATTTGATGGTCATTTAACTACTTTCATTAATGACGATCTTAGGGAAAAAGGATGCTATGCTGCATTTCAGACTGGCAATGCAAATATTGGTCTGAGCGAAAAAGTATATAATGCACTGTATCAAGCCGTTTCAGAAGCCGAAAAAGAAGCCGAAACTGATCCCGATTGGGTTAAATACCAGGAAAAAGTAGCTGCTGCTAAAAGGGCAGAGGAGGAGTATGAAAGAGATTGCCGCAAAATTGAAAATGCAATGACATTAAACGGAAAATCTTATTAGCCATGAAAACTGAAGAATCAAAAATCATCCGGGCTGCCTGGGCAGCCAAAACCGCTGGCTATCGTTATATGGCCAGCGTGGTTAAAAGTTATCGCAGCACCACGTACTACCACGTGGTGCCGATCGATGAAATAATAGAAACCGGCAAATGGCCGGCCGCTCCGGTTACTCAATTTCCCGCCGGCGCCATCGGCCGGTTGGGCGTCTCAAAACTGCCTGAGGGCACCATCCTACGGCAGGAGGCCTTTAACTTTAACTTTAACCAGTCTTAGAGGAATGATAGAAACACTACATAATTATTTGCGCTCGCTGGGGTACAACACCAGCGAGGAGGGAACAGAGTCGTCAACCTATATCCGGGTGTGGCGCAACGATCCCGGCATGTATTACCTTATCCGCATATCGGACCATGATCCAATTACTGCCCGGTCCCGGTGTGCGGATATGTCGTATACCTGGCACGACCTTGTCGGTGATGACGACAGGGTACGCATAGGTGTGGATGAGGACGGCATGGTATACGGCGACGATGCCGAGGATATATCCCCGTCTTTTCCGTCCCGGGATGAGCGGGATCAATACCTGGCCCGAATGATTGTCGAGGATTGCCGACGGACCACACAATGGATACGGATGGATAAATTTTAAAACATAATACCATGAAAGAATTATTAAACTGGGCTGCGCTGAGCGAAAAGCTCACCGGCAACCGCTGGCTGATCAGAAAGGGATATATCCCCAAAAAATATCAGCCAATAATAAATGAAATATTAAAGGCAATCGAAAAAATAATTAACCATGAAAAAGAAAACGTATGATCTCAAAATCGGAGATATTATATCTCTTGATGGGCGGCCCTATGTGGTGGCCGGCCCCTGGTGTGCATGGTCCATTGACTTTGATAGGGAACCTGCCGGCATATACATCAAGTCACTAATATACAACACAAAGGAAATAGGGGTTGTGGATATTGCTACGGTGGCAAGAATATGGGGTGTAGATGTGGCAAAAGTAGAGCAATACATTGCCGATCTGCCGCTCTACACCCAGGCTGACCTGGACTATAAAAAAGTCAACATCTGGGGCCGTGAGCTTATGCCCGGCGATATTGTCCCCATCTATACCGATCCGGTTAACATGACCCGCCCGGAAGGATTTGGTAAATTGATCAAAAAGGTGCCAGAGGAAAGCGGGGAGACGATGGAGCGTTGGTGGGTTGAAATTAACGGGATGGAAACCTTGAGATTCATCAAAATAGCGCGATCATGAAAAAGAAGAAACTTTTTATTGCATTAATCCTTTTATCGGTGGTATTTTTACATACATGCAAAGCACCCGAGGCAGAAAAAGCACTCAGTCATAAGACGTTTGTGGCTAAGATCGTGGACTGGGAACAGGACCAGTTTACGGCCCGGCAGGGGTATATCTCTGCAACAATTGAATACCCAAACGGCTGGCGGACATTTGTCCTATTGCCGGAGGAGTTTAAAAATGAGAAATATGTTGAAATCTTAATGCCTTAAAACCATGTTCTTAGATGATCAAATTATACAGACAGTTATAGATAACAAAGAAGCCGATCCACGAGTTATTGTGGATAAAATCTTAAAATTGTGCCAAAATAAAATGTCGGAGTATCTGCATGAAGATATGAATGATGCAAATATAGTACCCGCCACAAAGCGGGTATGTAATGCGTGGAACTCTGCAGCAGGGAAACTGGAGGATATGGGATACCCATATTTAAAGAAGAATGGATTTAAAAATTATTTATTATCCATACCTGAATTTACAGAAATACTTATACCGTTAGGCTTTGATAAATTGAAAAACTGAGAGCATTGCGCATATATGCTGTTAGGAAATTGTTCTGCTGCCGGAGGAGTTTAAAAATGAGAAATATGTTGAAATCTTAATGCCTTAAATCATGGAAACCGAATCACAAGAAAAGAATATCCTTGCATGGTTGCAAGAAGGTAATGCTATTACGCCGATAGCCCTGATTGAGAATATACTCACGAATGGTATCAGGAGAAGCCTCACCAATTGAGCAAACGAAGAAGCCATCACTCCAAAGTATTTTACGATACCAATAATACTGACGTAAAGTGGTGTGATGTAATAACCATAACTGACGTGTAGATTCTTGTTTTAATCTACGAACAATTTGTGAAATGGATAAACGAGGTATGTAACGAACTTAGGGTAAAAACTTTTACAAAATAATTTGTTTATTGCAACATTTTTTGTATATTTACAGTATGAAACAAAGAAGATTATCACACAGAGAAAAAACAGAGTTATTTACCAAGTACGAAACAGGTAAGTATACGGGTGCGGATTTAGCTGGATATTATAATATTAGTTCTGTAGCCGTTAATGCCTTATTGAGGCGGCATGGATATAAAGCTAAATCGCAATCAGAGTTACAAAGGAAATATAACATTGATGAAACATTTTTTGATGTAATTGATACAGAAGAAAAGGCATATTTTTTAGGTTTTCTTTATGCTGATGGCTATAATAATACTGATAGAAATTCAGTTGCTTTATCTTTAAAAGAATCGGATAAAGATATTTTAATAAGGTTAAACAGCTTAATCCAGCCTGATAAACCGTTACAGTATGTTGAATTTAAAAAAGAAACAAGGGGGTATAAAAATTCGTCTAACCAATATCGCTTAGTTATTGCCAATAAGCATATAAGTGAACGTTTAACGGAATTAGGTTGCTGTAAAAATAAAACGCATACAATTACATTCCCATCGGAAGAACAAGTCCCTAAACACTTACAAAGACACTTTGTTCGTGGGTACTTCGATGGAGACGGCTGGGTTGGTGAAAAAGCAATATCTATCGTTTCTACATTAAATTTTTGTAATTCATTAGCCGAAACACTAAAAGAAGAGTTTAATATAAACTGTTACATAAGGGCAAGACACCCTGAAAGGAATAACAGTATCCGTATGTTAGAGCTGAATAAAAAATCTGCAAGAACGTTTTTAAAATGGATTTACAAAGATTCTAATATTCACTTACAAAGAAAATACGATAGATATTTAAAACAGATAGAATATGAAAATTCATTATCAGAAATTCGTATCTGTAGTGTAGATGGCTGTAATAAAAAGCATAGTGGTAATGGTTATTGTAGAAATCATTATTATGAATTTTGTGTAGGTAAAGAAAAAAGAAAACTTAGATATAAAAAGCATGGCAAATAATGAAAACGCTGCAAAGAACATTCTTAAAGAGGGGTTAAAAATAATATCGTCAGGGACTGGCGATTACACGGGTGGAGCTATAAATAAGACTTCTGCAAAGAAGCGCAAAGCTGTGAAACCCGAAGCCCATTTGTCTTTAGCAAATGGGTAGTTCACCTGCCCGAATTTATGATCTACGTTTGAAGGGTCATCATATAAAAACTGAAATAATCAAAAGTGAAAAATCCGGTAAAAGAATTGCAAAATATTATTTGGAAAAGTGTTAATAATATATTACATTTGTAGCAAATGTAACAATTAATTAACATTATGGAAAACAGAAAAATAAAGGTTCTACTCACTTCGGTACCCGCCGAGATGCATGCCATAATCAGGGACATGGCGTTTCGGAATGGGGTTACAATTAAACAGATGTATATCGAGGTCCTAAAAACCGGCCTTGAGAATACAAAAAAATATCAACTCAAACCTTAAACGAAATGGAAAAGCAGAAACAGAATTCATCCCCTGCTGAAAAGGGGTTGCAGGTGTTTGCCAGCGTAGGCAATTTTGAGCTTGCCCAGAGGCAGGCAAAGATGCTTAGTGAATCTGACCTGGTGCCGAAAGAATACCGGGGGAACATCCCAAACACGATGATCGCCCTTGAAATGGCAGGGCGTATCGGAGCCTCTCCCCTGATGGTGATGCAGCACCTTAACATCATACACGGCAAACCATCATGGAGCAGCACATTCATAATCTCCGCCATCAATGCCTGTGGGAGGTTTGAACCGCTACATTTTGAGATAAAAGACGAAGGCGACCCGGTTAAAATGGCATGCCGGGCCGTTACACGCGATAAGAAAGGGAAAGAAATTGCCGGCCCCTGGGTCACAATGGATATGGCCAGAAAAGAGGGATGGGTGGATAAAGCGGGTAGTAAGTGGAAAACCATGCCGGAGCTGATGATCCGCTACCGTGCGGCTGCTTTCTTTGGCCGCCTGCATGCCCCGGAAATTACAATGGGGCTACAAACGGTAGAGGAGGTTATGGATGTGGAAGCCGTGGATATTACCGACGAAACGGTAAACCTTCAGGATAAACTGAAAAGGAACTTGAATCAAGCTGTTCAGGAGAAGGGGTTGTTTCCTGAAAATAAAAAAGCAGAGGAGGCAAAATGATGGAACCACAGGCAAAGTATATACCAAAAACCAGGCAGGACTGGCAGCAGAAACGTAAAGAGTTTATCGGGGCCAGTGAGATACCGACCATCCTGGGCCTGAATCCGTACAAATCCCCTTATCAATTGTGGCTGGAAAAAACCCAGCGGGAGACCCCGGACGTGGAAAACCAGCACACCCGAAGGGGACAGCTATTGGAACAAGCCGTCGCTGATTATTTTGAGAAGGATACCGGCAGCCGTATCATTAAATCATCGGCAAAGGATGTGATGTACATCCACAAAGAGCATCCGTTTATCGGAGGGACCCCGGATAGGTTCTATTATCCGAAAGAGAAAGACGGCAAAAGGGTGCTCGAATGCAAAACCACTATGAAGCAGGTGGATGAGATACCATTGCCATGGTACGTTCAGCTTCAGGTTTACCTGGGCCTTACCGGGACCGACCAGGGGGCCATAGCCTGGTTATCCTCACATTTCGGGTTTAACTTCGGTAACGTTTCACTTGATTTTGATGATTCGACCTATGCCCTGGCAATCCAGGCAGCCGTTAACTTTTACACCGAGTACTGGCAAAAGGATATGCCTCCAAAGGCCACAACCGTTGCTGATGTGCAAAAGATGTTCCGGCAGCATAGCGAGGGGAAGTTGAAAGAAGTTAATTCGGATATGTATGAAAAACACCGCCGATTGGCCATGCTAAAGCAGCAGGCAAAGGAACTTGACGACCAAATTAAATCTATCGAAGATGAGATTAAAATGCAATATACTGATTGCGAAGGCATGACATATGGGGGCGAAGTTATTTCGACCTGGAAAACCACCAAAGAGATTGAGAAGTTTGACAAAGCAGGGTTTCGTAAGCAATATCCGGATATATATTCAAAATTTAAAATTATGGAACCCGGGCAACGAAGGTTCACAATTAAAATATGATCTATGAAAGAAACAAATACAGGCGAAATACATCAACTGATCTTTGATGTTATGAAGCAAATTAAAGAGGGATACAGCGGATATCCGCAATATCAGGTAATAATGCAATCGCTTTCAAAGGTAGCGACCGAGTTAAACAATATCAGAATAATTGATATAACTGAAAAAAATCAAATCAATGATGGAAAAATACGCGCCGTATAACCTGCCAGATTCCGAACCATGCCCCAGGTGTGGTTCGGAAGAAACGATGGTGGAGGATTATGACGCCACCGATAAGTTTTATTTCTGCCGTGATTGCGGTTATCGCTGGAGCACGGCAGATTACAGGGCTAATATGGAGGATTGGAGGGGGGAATAACGTATGGTTGTATGGGTAGTGCGTGAAATACCCACGAAACTTTGAACGTGAGATAAATTATAAACAACTTAAATAGCGAACGGAATGATAACACAAAATGACATTGATATATTAAACTTCATACATAATAGGTTAGTTGAAAAGTATAAAGAAAACCCAAATGTAGATTACTTAATTAAAGCAAGAGAGGTAATTGGATATTTACAACAAGGGTTATTGAGCGGTGTTATTGCGAACCACGAACAAGCATTACCTAACAACGTGTTAGCGGTTCGTTGCTTTCTGATGAACAAAGCTATGAGATAGCCCAGAAGTTTTATGGATATTGCTATATGCAACAAGATGATAATTTAGCAATAGGTGCAAAAGCGATACCATTGATATTTGATGAATGTTTAAAAATGTTAGCGAGCAATGACCGCCAACGAGCCTGTTGTATGGGTATGTGCCACCATCCAATTTAGCACAAACAATGATACGAGTTACAAACATTAATAATACCGTGCGATGGCAATTAGAACAAGATTTAGCAGCTTAGATATGGTTAGAATGGCGAAGTTTGCCAAAGAAAACCCAGAGCTTAAACCAATACCACTAATAAAAGCATATTGCATAAAGTTTCCAGAAATTACGGAGGAACAAAAATTGGCAAACATTAGAAACTGGTTGCATAAAGAGAATTTAACTTAAATATTAACACAAACCCCGCCATTACTTATACGCATTGTTGTGCGTATGTGGCGGTTTAAAAACGAAAATTATGTCAGAAAAAAGTAAATGGGCTGAAATGCAACTAACAACAGAACAAGCTATTGCAATGGCAGATAGTGGTGTATGGAAAGAATGGACGGCTGAACAGGTCGTTAGATTCCAACTCTTCCAAGAAAAACTATGTATGGATTTTAGTCACTTTCAAAAGTGTATGCAAGATGTTCTTGGGCGACCTGTTTGGACTCATGAATTTGCTTTTCGTGATAAATTAGTGAAAGAGTATTTGGGTGCTAAGGAAACCCCCTCATTTGAGGACATTCTTAATTTGATACCCGAAGAAAAGCGTTTGGTTATCGGGGTGTAGCCATTACGCCCAACGAGAAAGCTATGGTGAGTAGCCGACCAACTAAACTGGCTTATTTTCAAACCGCTTTCATCGGCTATTCACTATAGCGGGTGTTAGCAAAAGTTATAGAACAAGATGAAGTTAAGAGAATTTGCAAACAGAACACAAAGCAGAAATTTGATCGGAGCTATTTGTATGGTTCCTCAATATGGAAAAGGAGAATTGGTTTCTTTTTCGCATGAAACAGCATTTTTCAAATTTGTGGAGGGGTCAAATAATGTATTGCCTGTTGAAATAACTGGTCAGGAATTGCTTGATTTGGAGGTTATTAAATTTCCTGAACCCTGGCTGAAAGAGGGCGATTTTTTGTATTTCAATGAAAACAGGAAAGAAAAAGTAATAAGGGTTAAAGAAGGTGACGGGTCACCCTATCCAATTGTAACAGAATACGGGCAATACAAATGGGGGGAATTTAAAGGGGTATTGCGTGGCGTTGGCTAATTTTTGCTAACGGCAAATTGTAAGTTGTCGGTTTTTTAACGGATTTGAAACACTAAAATATTATGAAAGCAGAAGAATTTTTAAAAGAGAAGTACAAAAAAGGCGGATGCTATCCGTGGTCACAATTCGATTATTCCGAAATGGTTGCTAATATGGAAGAATTTGCAGCAGAGCAGTTAAAAAACTGCAATTTACAAAATGTTAGCAATAGTGCTTTGCCTCCCTTAAGCGAGTTTGCAACTAAAGCACTTGACAATATTGCTGATGCTTGTAGATATATAACCAGCGGTAATGCTTCGCACCAATCCAAATCAATTGAAGGTTCAGCAAAAAGAAATGCAGAATTTATCCGAAAGCATTATTGCTAACTTGTATATAGTCATACCTTAAATTAATTAAATAAAACCAAAAAAAAATGACAACATTATTAATCTCTCTCGCAATTGGCATCATTGTACTCTTTTGTTTACTGCTTTTTATCCTATACAAGGGCGCGAAATACCACCGGTACAACACCGGGATATATGAGAAAATGGTCCGGGATACAATCAGACGCATGGATGAAGAAGAGAAAATAAAAATGAACTGATCATGGAATTGTTATTAATTGTTTTCATCGGCATTGCCCTGTATTTCATGCCGGCCTATATTGGCCGAAATAAAAAAAATGCAGGCGCCATACTTGCCTTGAATTTGCTTTTGGGTTGGACATTCTTAGGTTGGGTCATTGCCATGGTCTGGGCCATCACAAAAGACTGATTTTCTTTGGCAAACTGATATAATTTGCTATATTTGTAGTTGGAAACATAATATGGCATGAAAACATTTGTAAAATTGGCCTTATCCCTGTGGTTTAACTTATCCTATCGGCTATGTTATGTTTCCCCACTGGGATAGGGCTATTTTACTTTAAGAAAATGAGCAATGGTTGGATAAAGATACATCGTAAGATACAAGATCATTGGATTTGGAAAAATGAAATTTATCTTAAAGCGTGGATAAGCATACTTTTAAATGTAAATCATAAAGATAACAATGTACCTGTACATGGTGAACTTATTGAATGTAAACGCGGTCAATCAGTTATGAGTTTAAAATCATGGGCAAAATTTTTTGGTCCCAAATGGACTGTACAGAAAGTAAGAACTTTTTTCAAATTACTCGAAAATGATACAATGATTAACACGGAAGGACTACGAAAAACAACACGAATAACTGTCTGTAATTATGACAATTACCAAAAAGCAAAACACACAAACAACACACAAACAACACACAAACAACACACAAACAACACACAAATAACAACAAACAAGAATGATAAGAATGATAAGAATGATAAGAATGATAAGAAGGGCAAAGTTAAAATTCCAACCATAGATGAAGTTAAATCATATTTTGTTGAAAATGGATATAAGGCTGAAGCCGGGGAAAAGGCGTGGAGATATTATGATGCAGGAAACTGGCATGACAGCAGAGGTAAACCTGTATTGAGCTGGAAACAAAAAATGCGTGTGAATTGGTTTAAAGATGAGGATAAAATTGTTAAATTTAAACTACCTGAAAATCCAACAAAGCCTCTCGAATGATGAACAGCAGAACAAAAGGACACGATTTTGAAAGAAAAATCGCCGCAAAATTAAGGGATATATGGCCCAACTGTATAACAAGCAGGGCCGGTAACCCGCAGGCAGATCAAAGCGGTGTTGATCTCGTTAATACCAGTCAATTTAATTTCCAGCTGAAGGCAATGGAAAGATCACCCACATACCATAGCATCCTGGATCAAATGCCAAAAGACGGTAACTATAATGTGATCCTGCATAAGCGCAACAGGAAGGGGATAATTGCTGTAATGTATTTTGATGATTTCATAAAAATAATAAAATCAAAAAATTTTGACTGATAAACCAATGCCATCGGCCCCGGAACTGGAGCAAGCAGTCCTGGGCGCTATTATTAACCAGCAGGATAGCTACTGGGATATAGCAGATATATTGAAACCTGAAATGTTTTACGACAAAAAACATCAGAAGATATATCAATGCCTTACAGATATGTTCGCTGCCGGTCAACAGGTGGACTTATTGACTGTCACTGATTATTTACGCCAAAAAGATATGTTGTCAATAATAGGCGGCCCTGCTTATCTTACATTGTTGGCCGACAGAATTGTTACTGCACTCCACATAATAGAACATGCAACAATTATCAAAGACAAATGGATACAGAGGCGTATGATCATTGCATCAGCCAAATTGCATGATATGGCGTACCAGGGCGATATTGATGATCTGATAACATTCAGTGAGAAGGAGTTTCTGCAAATAGCAAGCGATATCTACTCGGAAAACTATGTCAATATCGGCAATGCTATCGGCGAGGTGATGAAAGAGATCGAAAGCGTACAAGCCGGGCGTACACATACTTCTGGTATCCCATCAGGCTTACAAACACTCGACAAAATCACAGGTGGATGGCACAAGAAAAACCTTATCATTCTCGCGGCCCGCCCATCAATGGGTAAAACAGCTATGGCTCTTCAGTTTGCCTATGCAGCAGCTCAGGCAGGTTTCCCGGCGGTTCTTTTCTCTCTTGAAATGTCTTATACCGAAATTGCCTATAGGATGTTAAGCAGGGTTACCGGCAAAAGTCCTGCCGGCTTACGATCAGCGCAGATAGGGCCATGGAGTGCGCTTGAGAAAGACATTGCCCAGGTAGTTGATCTGCCCTTATATGTGGATGATGTGAGCTATATGAACCTGGTCGAGTTCCGTAGCAAGGCCCGCAGGCACGTTGGTTCCGAGGGCGTAAAACTTATCATTGTTGATTACCTTCAGTTGATGAAAGGCGAGAGAGAGGCTGGCGGCAACCGGGAGCAGGAGATCAGTAGTATATCACGTACCCTGAAGGCAACGGCAAAAGAGCTGGATATACCTGTTATTGCTTGTGCCCAGCTTAACAGGGCCGTTGAGACACGTGCAGATAAGCGTCCTATGTTATCTGATTTGAGAGAATCGGGGGCTATTGAGCAGGATGCTGATGTGGTTATAGGTCTCACGAGGCCCGAATATTACCATAAAGACGTACCGCCGGAATTACAGGGAGTTACGATTCTTGATGTTTTGAAACACCGCAGTGGTCCTGTTGGGGAGTGTTATATATATCATAATGCTTATTTAACGCAATATTTCACCGAAAGATCATGGGAAGAATTCTGATAGATCAAGTAACAGGGCAAAAATATAAGGTAATTGGGGGCACTGAACTCCGTCCTGTGTTAATAAGATATAAAAAATTAAGTAATAGTAAATCAAATAGATTGCGTGATATAACAGATTATTTGGAGGGAAAATATGGTGGTAACATTAACAAATTAACCAGGCATAAACAAAATGTTATGCCACGTAAATGGATGTGTTATGTATATACAAAATTATTGGGTTTTAGTGATCGGACAGTTGCAGCGTTATTTGGAATTGATAGATGTACAGTGTTATATCATAGAAACGATATTGAGGTGAAAATTGATATATATCAAGAATACAGGGAAATATTAAAAATTATTAAACAATTAATCGAGAGCGATGAATGAAAAGAAACTTTACAGAGTTGTTTATACCGCCTTTGGCGACATTGAAAACAACATTGTCTGTCAAATTGTTGGTGAAACAAAGAAGTATGTAATAATTAGCACAAATGGAGCTTGTAATGAGCTGGCAATCAGCCGAGAACGCATAAAGAAAATAATGCCGATAAATTTCATTAATGGAAAAAATAATATAAAGACTGAAACCCTGTGAAATGCAGACTACTTTATAATTTTGCTGAAAAGGGGCAAAGGGTTTTAGATACCCATCTAGGAAGTGGAAGCAGTAGAATAGCAGCGAATAAGGCGGGGCTTAACTTTGTCGGATTTGAAATAGATGAAGATTACTTTAATGCAAGCGAGGAACGTTTCAAAAAATTTGTTTCACAGACGAGGCTCTTTTAGGCATTGTTGCTAACGGTCGGCAATATGAAACGTGCCGACATTGAAATACAAATTTATCAAATTAAAATACAGTAAATATGAAAAACAAAACTTTAAATTACCTACACACTAAGGCATGTTTTATATTGCGTGTTATGGTGCGTTATTTTGGTTTTAAAATCAAGGTGGATAGTAAATTAGTAAGACGTTCAATGAATGGATACTTCTACTATCACGAATGGAATTATCAAACTTCAATCACAAAAGTAGAAACTTTCGAGACAAAAAAAGGTCTTGAAGTATTAATTGAAACACATAGACCAGGTTTATTAATTGGTAAAGCGGGTGTTTTTATTGACGGACTTACTGAAAGATTAAAAGAAGATTTAAAAAGAAAAGACATTAAAATAAATCTTCAAGAATGTAAATTGTGGATGCGTCTCTATTAATGCACCATAACTTGTATATAGTCATACCTTTTTTGAAATATTAAAATGTATATGTAAATTTGTTTTGGGCATGCTTTTGCCCCAGAGGTCATGGATATAAAAAATACAGTTTAAAAACAGTTTATATTATGCCAAGGAAAGGACAGCCAAAAGAAGTTTTGAAACCCTTTAAAAAGGGCGATCCACGTATAAACCGCAAAGGAAGACCCCCGGTGCTACCTGATCTGAAGGAGATAATTGCAAAAATACTTCTTGAGGAAAAAGAAATAAACGGTAAAAATATAACTGCACTTGAGGAAATTATCATGCGATTAAAAGAAAGAGCAGCAAAAGGCGATATCAGGGCCACACAAGAGTTGTTAGATAGATATTTCGGCAAACCGAAACAGGGCCTTGATATTACTGGCGAATTGGAGAGTTCCGGGGATTTAACTATAAATTTCCTGCAGCAAAACAATATCAATTTGGATAAGTACACTGTTGAGGAACTAAAAGTAATGGAGAAGCTGGGATTAAAAAAATTACTACAAAATGGATCAAAACACAATTAACACTCCCAGAAACAGATACACCCAATCCATCCCCCGAGAGGTGTTGGAAATTGTTAACTATCCTGTATTAGTAAGAAGGGAAATAAATATGAGGAGCTTTTATGAGTTTCTCATCTACTTTTGGCCTGAGGTAAGTAACGATACTTTCATCAATAACTGGCACATTAAGTACTTGTGCGATGAGTTGCAAAAAATAGCCGAGAGAGTTGCTGCAGGAAAAAAGAAGGAGTACGATCTGATAATAAACATCCCCCCAGGAAGTACCAAAACTACTATTTGTAGTATAATGTTCCCAGTATGGTGTTGGGCTCGGTGGTATTGGATGCGATTTATCACTTGTAGTTATAGTGCTGCCCTAAGTTTGGAGAGTGCGGAGTATAGTAGGGATTTGATTAGGAGTGCACGATTTCGTGCTTTGTACCCTGAGTTGGAGATAAAAGAGGATAAGGACACAAAATCAAATTTTAGGGTGGTCAAAAAAGAGCAACACTTCCGGGGACACGTTCCTCGGCTCCTTCGAGGAGGTAACCGCTACAGTACTTCGGTAGGTGGAGCGTTGACCGGCTTCCACGGACATATACTGATAGTGGATGATCCGTTGGATCCACGGCGTTCCTTCAGTGAGAAGGAGTTAAACAATGCAAATCGTTGGGTGGAACAAACACTGAGCACTCGTAAAGTTGACAAAGCAATTACTCCCATTATACTGATTATGCAGCGTTTGCATCAGGACGATCCAACCGGACACCTTCTGGCCAAAAGGAAAATGAATGTCAAACACATTTGTCTTCCCGGGGAGATTCGTAATTACCGACAGCAGTTGAAACCTGAGGGAGTAGTGGAGTATTATCATGATGGGTTGCTGGATCCAAAGCGTATGAGTTGGGAAACGTTAAAAGATCTGGAGGCAGATCTTGGACAATATGGATACAGTGGACAAATAGGACAAAATCCAACTCCTCCGGGAGGAGGAATGTTTCAGGTTGATCATTTTAGCATAATTGAATCGTTGCCCAATCCAGTTAATATTTTCAAAACAGTGCGTTACTGGGATAAAGCGGGGAGTGCGGGTGCGGGAGCATACACTGTTGGGGTAAAGATTATGAAGCTCAAAAGTAATAAGTACATTGTAGTAGATGTTAAACGTGGACAATGGGCAACCCATGAGCGGGAGAGGGTAATCCGTAGCACGGCAGAAGCCGATGGACAGAGTGTTGCTGTTTACATTGAACAGGAACCAGGTAGTGGTGGGAAGGAGAGTGCCGAGAATACTATTCGTAACTTAGCAGGATACGCCACATATGCCGACCATCCCACTGGGGATAAAACTTATCGTGCAGATCCATACAGTGTACAAGTCAATAACGGGAATGTAATGTTATTGCGGGGGGATTGGAATCATGCTTTCGTTGAAGAGCATAGATTCTTCCCTCACTCAACTTACAAAGATCAGGTGGATGCAGCGGCTGGTGCATTTAACCAGTTGGCAGGCAAACGTCAGGCAAGAGTGCTGGGCAAATGAATAAAAATGGAAGAATTGATTGATAAAAAAGAATTTTGGGACATAGTCCTCAACGGGATGTCTTTTACCCGCTATGTGGCGATGGTGTTATTTGCGCTGATTGGAGCAGTGGTGTTGTTCTTGACAGATATGGCTGATGCGATAAAGTATGACAAACGGAGTCCCGACCAGTTTAACTTTCGGTATATGATGCGGACAGGTTGGCCACGGTTTGTTACGGGAATGCTTTTAATACTGGTTTTGATTCCACACTTTGGGGATCTGTTAAAGATATTGATTATTTTTACACCAGAAGAAGGTGCTACAGGAAGTTTGGGGATTGACATTGTGATGACTCCTGCTTTGGCGTTTGTTTTGGGCATTAATGCGGATTTATTGGCAAAAAAATTGGTAGGTACAGTTCGGGATCGGGTTGTATCGTTATTAAAGAGTAATCATGGCTAACTACAAAAAAATTGACGACGACATTGTACAGGTAGTAACACAACGGTCAGAGCTACTTCCACTTAAGGTCATGGCTGAAAGGTTACAAACGTGCAAAGAAATGATCGAAGCATGGCCCGTGAAAGACAAGCCTGATGAGCAGACATTACAGGTGTACAATGAACAAGCCCGAATGATGAGGGACCCGGAGATAGATCAGGCACGGGAGCTACTACGCAGGTTCAAAGAGATATATGATGCAGGACAGTTACCCGATAGATGGGTAAAACCACTACATGAGTTTGCTAACTGGCTAAAACAATTTGACTGATGGTATGTGCAGGCATAACATTGGGTGCAGAATACATTGAGGTAGCTTACAATGCTGCCGACGGCACACATGGTGCATCGGAGCTTGATCCTTACGATCTGCTGCAGGACATATACGATACCGATGTAGCAAATGGTTGGGGATTTTTCACGCTCAACGGATCATCCGGGCATTGTAATGGGCGGGGCATACGGATACAGGGCACAACGTATGCAAGGCTGGGTGGTATATCCAGTGTGATGCTTGAGATAAGCAATGCCCCGGCAACTTATGGGTTTTACAGCAGTACCAGCGGTAAATTATCATTACAGAGTAGTACGATTAAAATAAATAATAATAATAAATACTTATATATATCAGGGCAGGCAGAAGGGTTGTATTACAATGTGTTGCAAGCATATCGAATGCATATATATACAGGTGTTTGGAATAATTTGAATATATATCGTGCACAAATTATTTATGTAAATGGTACCCCGACATTTAACAATTTAACTTTAATAAATTGTGATAATGGCTTAACGCCTTACAACGGCAATGCTATTTACAATGGTTTAATATTTATTAATTGTGATTATGGCATTTACACTTATGTTCTTGACGGAACATTAAAAATCACAGGATTAAAAGTAATTGGTACAAGTGGAATTAAATTCCGAATGTGGAAGGAAAGTACATTACAATTACTTGATAGTATGATTGATCCTGAAAATTACGGCATATTAACAAATGATGAAGGTACAGACGTTGCCGAATTTTACACTACCGTCAATGTACACATCACAAATGGCACAGGAGGCACGTTAACCATATATGATAAGGATGACAATGTGGTGTACACCGAGGTACTGGCAGGCGAGGATATGACAGAGCAGGAGCTAATGTGGGCAAAACGTACAATTACTGCATCGGGTGGTGTTGCCGTAGTCAATGAGCTTGTGTATTACCATCCCTATCGCATAGTTGTAACCAAACCGGGGTATCAGGACCTTGAGATACCAGGCATTGAAGTACGCCGGGGAGAGAAGACCGATGTGCATGGGAAGATGGTAACTTCTCCAGCGCCAATCTACTATGATACAGAGATAACGGCAGTAGTTGAACAACAGCAGGAATTATCAGGGTCGGTAGAAGTAATTGAATTAGAAGCAACAGTGGATTAACATGGCAACTGAGACAGACATAACAATTAATCAGGGTAGAACTACTGTTATTGTAGTGACAGTGTCCGGTGTGGACAGTTGGGAATCGGACTATCAGACAACGTTGTATGCTGCTAAGGAAGCGGGAGGTAGTATTTTGATAGAAGTGGATGGAGAAATTGATGAGGTGTCCAGTAAAATCACTTTTCGGATTGAAGCAAGTGATACGGTTGATTTGAGTGAAGACACTTTGAAGTATGAAGTTGTGTTGTATGACTCAACAGGGGATTATGTTAAGAATGTTGTGTACGGATTACTATATGTACAAAAGACAGTAAAACCAAATATGTAAAAGATATGGGTGATCAGGAACAAGATTTTTTGAAAGAAATCAAACAGCAGTACAATCGTTTGATTGAAGTTTATGACAAGCGAGAAAAGCAATTCAAACGTATCCGTGGATGGTTTGTTGCTGGTTTAATCGGGATGGCAGCAGTGGTAGTTTCTTTAGGGTATTACCAGATTCGTACAGTAGCAGTTAACACCACCGAGATCAACAATCTAAAAAAGGAACAACTTCTGTTAAATGAGAAATGGCAACACAGCACACCGTGGGAAATTTATGTGCATTTCACAGAATACTGGTCTTTACAATATGAAGCAATGATTTCGTTATATCAGGGTTCTTTCCCGGAGCGGTTCCCGGAGTTTTACCGTAAGATGGAGGATTTGCGCAAATACATCATGCAAGCTCGGGAGACTAACATTAGGGGAAGTACGGAAAGTAGTGATAAAGATTAATCATTTTTGTTATGAACAGAACAACAACATCCGGTCAGAAGTTGCAAACACTAAGTGAACTTGTTTCCAGGGCATTGCTTGCTTCCCGGTTGGGATATCAGTATGGTGGGGATCGGGATATTTACCAGGCACTCGGTTATCCGACAACAATCCTGTACGAGGATTATGCTTCTCGTTATGCTCGGCAGGACATTGCTGGAGCAATTATCGATCGCCCAGTGGATGCTACTTGGCGGGGACCGGTGACTTTATTGGAGAGTGATGACGATAAGGACACTCCTTTGGAAAAAGGGTGGAAAGAGTTATGCAAGGAACTTGCATTGAAAACAGTGTTTAATCAAGTGGACAAACTCACTGGTATTGGTCGATTCGGAATTGTTCTGCTTGGATTGAATGATATCGGAAGAAAGGAACATTGGGCGGTGCCGGCTACTCCCGGGAAAAAATTACTGTATGTACGAGCTTTTGGAGAGGGGGATGTAACAGTAAAAACGTGGGTAAAAACTCAATCTGATCCCCGTTACGGATTACCACTGACTTACACTATTGAGGTAAGTAATCCTGATGGTGGATCGGAAACCCTTGTGGTTCACCACACTCGGGTAGTTCATATTGTTGACAATCCACTTAATTCCCTGGTGTACGGGACACCTCGTTTGGAGGCTGTTTGGAATAGATTGGTAGATTTGGAGAAGTTGACTGGGGGGAGTGCTGAAATGTTTTGGCGTGGTGCCCGTCCGGGATATCATGGAAATATAGACAAGGAGTTTGAACTCACTTCGGCTGTTGAAAAAGATTTGCAGGATCAGATGGATGAGTTTGAACATGATCTCCGTAGATTTTTAACTACGCAAGGTGTGGATATAAAAACATTGGGAGCACAGGTCAGTGATCCAAAATCTCATGTAGATATCCAAATTCAAATGATTTCTGCTCGTACTGGAATTCCAAAGCGAATTCTTACGGGTAGTGAACGTGGAGAACTGGCCAGTAGTCAGGATAGAGAAGAATGGTTAAGTTATATCCAGAAAAGGAGGGAGGATTTTGCTGATCCTTGTATTGTAAGGAAGTTTGTTGATCGGTGTATTGAGCTGAGAATTCTACCCCCGACCAGAGAGGATGGATACACGGTAGAGTGGGAGGATTTGTTTGCACAAAGTGACCGGGAGAAGACAGAGATTGGTAAAAACAGAGCTTCCGCTCTCCGGGATTATGCAACAAATCCTGGAGCTCAGGAAATCGTTCCACCGGAATCATTCTTAAGGATAGCATTGGGATTAAATCAGGAGGAAGTTAATTTGATCATGGAAGAACGAGATACTTACTTGGTGGAGGAACAAAAAGAAATGCAAAGCATTGAGGAAGAGTTAGAACAAGAAACATGATAAGTACTTGTAATCATATTAGCAACTATGCAACAAATCGATATGATCCTACACGGACAACTGTGTTACGTGCAGCATTTGTACGAGATATGCGTAAGAGATTCGCTGAGTTGGTTCGGGTGGTTCATCAGGCGGTGGTGGAACAAGATTGTTTTGGATTACGCAGTACAACCAGTCCTCAGACGTTACAATTGACTCCTCCGGTGAGTGGGGCTTTTGCTTTTGCTCGTAGTACAGATAAGGTAGATGCCTTTATGCGTTGGTTGGATCAACAGGTGGATCGTGGTTTGTTGCAAGTCAGTGAATTTCAGCAAGTGGGTATAGGTATTGAAGGAGCATGGACAAACAAGTACATTGCAGATAGTTACAAACGTGGGGTGATCCGAGCCAGATATGAGTTACAACGTAGTGTGTCCGGAATACCTAATATTGAGCAGACTGGTGGAATAGATGCAGTAATGGGGAATCCTTTTCATGTGGATCGGTTGGAATTGTTGTACTCGCGTACATTTAATGGATTGAAAGGAATAACCACTGCTATGGATACCCAAATCAGTCGTATCCTTGCTCAGGGTATAGCAGATGGAGATCACCCCACACTTTTAGAAAGGAAGTTGCGAGCTACTATTGATGGTACTGGTATGGGAAAACTTGGGATAACGGACTCATTGGGACGTTTTATTCCTGCTAAGCGTAGGGCAGAAATGTTAGCTCGTACTGAAATAATCCATGCACATGCGGAAGCAACTCTACAGGAGTTTTCTAACTGGAAATTAGAAGGAGTAGAAATTGTTGCCGAATGGGTAAGTGCAAACGACTCCCGAATGTGTGAACGGTGTGGTGCTTTAAATGGAGAGGTCTTTTCTGTTGAACAAGCACGGGGAATGATTCCTTTGCATCCAAATTGTCGGTGTACGTGGAT